>Ga0214478_100003_pt1 | contig 113271 bp, 91 predicted proteins | sample M1_20Mar14CPVII9_2_FD_178001 | JGI IMG/M metagenome (GOLD analysis project Ga0214478, IMG submission 178001) | Marine eukaryotic communities from Monterey Bay, California, United States - M1_20Mar14CPVII9sort6BwellD7 | ecosystem: Environmental > Aquatic > Marine > Unclassified | place: USA... | reverse complement strand
ATTGGTGGGATATGTTACCGGGCATATAATGATATACCGGAACCTAATTCGTCGAATGAAGAAATTGGTGAGGGTCCAATGCGATTTGCAGAAATTGCCTTCTGTGCCGTTAGTGCTAGTCAACAAGTGAAGGGGTATGGTACCAAATTGATGAATTTATTAAAGATGCATGCTGTTACTGAAGGGATTGAATATTTTATTACCTATGCTGATAATTATGCTATTGGGTGAGTTGTTGTTTTGTTTTGTTTGTTTTGTTAATTGGTTATTCTGGGGATTGTGTTTATTTTGTGCACACATGATGTGTACTTTGTTATTTGTTATGGGTGTGCATATGATGTGCACTTAATGTGTTGCTTTGATTTTTACCTATGATATACTCTAACTATTTGATTGTACTCTTGGCCATACAATCTACTATGATGCAAAATAGATATTTCAAGAAGCAGGGATTTACAAAGTCATTACAAATGCATAAGAGTCGATACCAGGGACTTATCAAAGATTATGATGGAGGTACTGTTATGGAATGCTACATCCATCCTTCGATTGATTATACTCGTATCCCTGAAACTGGTATGTTTGGTATCACATTCTGTTAAGTGCTGCTTGTTTCATTGATATTTATGCAATTTAAGTATACTCACCTCGAACCTTAACTCCTCATTCTATCAACCAGTTGCGGCACAACGTCAGTACATATTGGATCGTATCCGTGCCACAACAGCTAAATCAGACAAGATTGTATACCCTCCACTCTCATCCGATTGGGAAGATGATGTTGAGTATTCACGTCATACGCAAAACAGGACAGCTGAACGAGCCTTGAATATTCCCGGTGTTAAGGAGGCTGGATGGACATTGTCCGATTTAGTTACCATGTCACGGGGTAGTAAAGATGCTGATCAGAAGAAACATCAATTGAAGACTGAATTACTAGCACTTGTCAATAAGGTATCGGATCAACAGTTTAGTTGGTGTTTCCGTGATCCGGTCAATACCGAGGAGGTTACCGATTATCTTGATGTTGTAACTGAACCAATCGATTTGAAAACAATTGAGAAGCGTATCCGCAAGGGGGATTGGTATAAGAATAAACACATGTTGTATTCGGACTTGATGAAGATGGTGAATAATTGTAAGTTGTATAATGGTGAGGGGAGTACATACACGGAGTATGCTAATAGTTTGGAGAAGTATTTGTCAACAATCTTCCCCAAGAGATTAATGGCCGGTATGGATGCAAATGGTGGAAGTAAGAAGAAAGGTAAGAGTGCCTGAGGGAGCTTTTTGGTATGCTGAGGGTGCTTTCACCGAGTTGCAAATAGTTTAGTTCTACATTAACAAAGAGACATCTAGTTGGTACTCGTTATTTAAGTAGTTTAGATAGATCAGGGGAACAAGGTTGTTCCCTTCTGATTCATGTCATAACTTCTTATAGACAATCTTGAAACAACTTTGTCCATTCTTCCTCACTCGGGATCTCTCTAGCAGCCACTGTGCCTGCACCAAAATCTACATTAGCCGCCTCGTCCAATTCCAAACTACGTACCATTGCCTCTGCCAATCCGCACCGTCCTGTATCCCCATCATGTTCTTCACTCCCCGTTGCTGTAAAGACTGCCTTGGCACCAGGTCCGGGCAGCGAATCCCCCTTGTTAAGTTTAACACCACGAACATTGCAATCAAATAACAATTGCCAAGTGATAATGTCAGTCTTTGATACTTCATAATATGCCTCAGATAGATATTGTGAATAGGTCAGACTTTCCTCATTCGTTGCATCTCCTACACTTCCGCCTTTTAATGTACCAGCTCGGACAATTGTCCAATCGGCATCACACTTCTCTGCAGCAGACTTAACATTATTTTCATACTTTTGATAGGCAGATTTGTTACTGTTATCCCAAACTTGAGCATTGGCAGCGGCCTTTGATGCAGAAACAAACATACCCATACCACTGCCATTTAAATTCCGTGACATGGTAACTACACGTTTTAACTGATTACACTTTTCATTATCTATTATATAGTTAATAATTCCTTCGTTGATAACACTGTCAACGTCATCAGTTGCCATTAGGATGGCATCAGTTGTTGATAGTAATTCTTCTACACGATCTGTATCTGATGCTGGTACTAATTCCAAGTTTGGCAATGTCAATGGTTCTGATAATTGTTGCATAATCTATATACCATAAGTTAAGGGAAGAAATGAGCATAAGATGTGAGCATTTTTATGTTTGAGAACCTTTTCAGACAACACCCCAACTTCTTACCTCCATATCAGCAGCCGGACAGATAATCCATGATTTACCATGATTACGATGCGCAGCTAGCTTTGCCAATAAGATTGATATATATCCACTACCTACTGTGCCGATTGTTGACGTTGAAGATGGTTGTATTGCAGTAGAAAAGAGATTTGTTGGACGTGTCGTTATTACTCTCTGTGTTTTTGTGGATATTATTGATTGCTGAAATGAATATACATGAATTGGACTATTAATGAGCAGTATACAAATTCCTATGAAGGCGTAGAAGGGGTGATTAGCGGCAACCATGGTCGAGTGGAAGTAAAGCAATCAGCTGATCCTCAGAAGTGAGTAAATATGGCGATCAACTCGAAAGAACGGTATCTCGGTGGCTTGTTGGAAAACCTCCCGCCGAGCGAATATTAACTTGCCGCCGCTTCGGCTGCCATGGCCCTTTATTGATGATGACGCCCTATGTATCGTGGATATCATAGGCCTATCTTCACACCAGATATACAACTTCACACCGAGTTAATGCAACTTGCCGCCGGGTTGCCTCATTCTTTGCAATACACCATACTCCTCATAAATTGCAACTACAGTAGACTACAGAAGATCGTATCATCTATCCAATCATCATCATCGTTGAAAGTCTATACAAACAACAATAACAAAATGAAAGTCTCCCTTGCATATGTATTCATTGCAGCTTCGGCCACCGCCGCCACTAATGCCGCTGCCATTAATAGTAATCCACGCCATCGTCATCTAAACTCGAAAGCATCCAAAGTTAGTAAATCGAAAGCAAGTAAGTCCGATGCAGACTGTGGTGGTTATTCCAAGTCGAGTAAATCCAAATCGAATAAATCCAAGATGTACACCAAGGCGAGTAAGTCCAAATCGAGTAAGTGTAATGATGTTGTGACAACAACATCGACAACTAGGTAAGTGATTGGATGTATGATTGCTATGGTATGGTATGATATTGTTTGTCACAGATATTCTCAGCAATACAATACCCCGACAACAACATCGCCACAGTACAACTACAACTCCCGTCCCCAAAACTACTACCACCACCACAACAACAAGTACTACCACTACTACTACTACCACCACAGAAGACTTGTGTGCGGAAGTGGACTGCACACAAGGCAGGGATACCTGCTTGTTGAATGCGGTTTGTAACCCCGAAAACGGCCAGTGTGAAGGAGGTGACACAGATTTTAATAGAGGATGTGATCAAGATCGTAACACTTGTACTATAAACGAGTGTGGTGAGGATGGAGTATGTCGTATCAATAATCTCAATTTCAATGGGAATACTTGTGAGGTTACACCTGGTGTCAATAATGAGTGCAGAAGTGATATGTGTGTTGATGGTACGTGTATGCCAGGACCTAAAGAGGATGGGACCCTATGTGGTATAAACAATGAGTGTAGAAGTGATACATGTGAAGGTGGCATGTGCAGGATGGGTATGCCCCGTATGTGCCCAGAGCGAAACGGCCTCTGTGAGAGGCCAGAGAATTCAGTCTGTGTCCCGACAGAGGGTGGTTGCAACTACCCAGATGGATCTTTTGGAATAGATGGTGCTTGTCGTGATGGATGTTGCGATGGTGTATGTTGTCCTATTGGAGAAACATGCTGTGGTGGCGATTGCTGTCCAACCGGAGCATGCACTCTTGACGGTGTCTGCGGTCCTGCTTAACGAGTCGAGGGGGGTTTGGATAGTGGTTGTTATGTTGTAATGGTGGTATGTATTCTCTTAAAGAGTTAAGATGGGGGATAGTATAGTGTATAGAGAGTGTGAATGTGACGAGTGGGATATATATGTTATAGAGTATATGTGATACAAAGAGTACGTGTTAAGTGAATAGACATAGAGAAGATAGATTATCAACGATACAATCGTCTAAGCCACGGCTATCATCTTATAGTTCTACTACTCAAAGGCTAGTCCATCCTCTCTCATAAACTCAAAGATGTATCCACTAACTTGAAATCCAGCATAAAATCGCTTGTTATCAGGACTCAAGGCAATACCAATCGTTTCATCATCATCATGTATACCACCGCTGATAGCTTGGAATAAAGTAAAGTATGTACCATCCTTGCCAAATCGAGCATAAACACCTGGAGTTGATGATCCCTCCTCGGTAAAGTAAATATACTTTCGTGTCGGACCGAATATAGTCTGATCAGGTTGACCACCAAACGATCCCTCTCCGTAGAACTTCTTCCCAGACTCTTCCGATGTCCATGTCATACTGTCTTGATTAAGTATGATGAGACGTTGTCTCTCCTTGGACATGAAGTATACATTACCCTCGTGTACCGATATACCCTCTGTATTCGGGTAGTATCTTTCGGCACTATCTCGTCCAGTACTTAAACTAGTTGTCCATTCAAATGTACCGTCGTCGAGTAGGTGGAGGTAAGAGTGTTCTCCTTCTGAGTGTAAGGCATTCCAACCATGCTGAGTAGCCACAAAACGACGTAATGCACCATCTTCTTCATCCTCGGTTGTAAAGAAGACAGGACGATCATGTACCCTATCGTCCACGGCCACACTCTCGTAGTTACCTCCTCTACCTCCCAACACTGTCCTTTCTGCACGTACATATGGATCTACTTGCCAACATTGTCCTACACCCGATTCTTCCTCGCACTACGACATATGTGTATGTAAGAGGGAAAGAGTAGGATAAGATGTGACCAGTTGGTATGATGTGGATAATAACACAAAGAGTACACATCACAATCACAGATAAACTTACACTAACCCAAGTATTCCAAGGAGTCAATCCTCCTCCACAATTGTCAGTAGTACCCGTCAACAAAGCACGATAGTCTACAATCTCACCCTTGGCATTAAAGTATAAACCATACACTCCTCCATTTCCATCATCCTCTTCCGAATTCGACATGTAAACATAACCTTTACCATCTTCTAATTCAATAATACCCGCTGCATCAGATCTTGTATGCCATTCAATAGTTGATTCATCACCATTGGCATATTGTACTTTCCGTCCTGTACGTGCTATTAGTTTCGCAGTTAGACCAGTTGACATTTCAATACCTAATGATGGTACGGTTATAAACTCTTCACCAAAGTAATATGGATTAGTCATTGTTGGTGATAAAGTTGGTAGATAAGAAGTGGATGGAGATTGTGTTGGAGATACTGATGTTGTGGGTGCATCAGATGGTGGTTGTATGGATGAATAACTGCTGCTAGAGTTGTTATTATTAGACGATGATATAAATACGGCACCTATTGTAATAAGTAATGCAATGAATATTACCAATCCAAATGTTAGGACTTTCTTTTCATTACTACTCAAGTCTGAGAAATGTTTAGGAAAGTTTTTAATACTATTACTAGAGAATCGAGACCATACTTTATTATTATCATCTTTTGTTGCTTTTGTAGTGGTAGCTGCAGCTTGCTGTTGTTCTTCATCTTCATCTATTGTATCAGAAATATTGCTTTGTATTGCAAAGTCAGCTTTAATGACGGAAATATTATTACTCGATGTTGCACACTCATCTTTGGTTTCTTCTTCAAATTGTATTTCAATATTCTCCATATCATACGGCATATTGTTGATATCTCTGTTTATTCTGTACTTTACAGTCAGATATAATTTATGCTAGTTTATAAAACAATGACGAATCTTGTAGAATCATTGTTGCTGGTATCCTAATATGTTTCGATATGTTATTGATTGATTTAAGGCCATGAACTCATATTGCAATAGTCAAACATACGGCATATAAAGTCTATAAAGATATGTAATAGATGAAAGAGAGAGTAGCTTCTAGAGCATTGGTAGGCGAGGATAATATAGGAGAGAGAGAGAGCATAAAAACGGAAATGGCGACAAAACGGATATCTTGATTCCCAAACTTTTTTCTTAGTGCTAAATCATGGTGAAAACTCAACTACCTATCTAGTAGTACCTCAATATAGACATTGGTATACATTCCTTATAATCACTAGATCTATATTTAACACCCTTTCGAATAGTGGTGGTTTGGTATTGATCAGCGGTCTTGATTTTACGTTCTACACATTTGAAACTCAAGCACCACAAAAATTTGCAATTTTGTATACACATCTTGTGAACCTTCTTCGTATTTAGTATTGTAGGCAGTTGGTAGTGGTATATAATATCCGATCGAGGATATATAATAATGACAGATAATAGTGACGGTATAGGAGATGAGTTAGTTATTGATCGGTCTCATATCAGATGCGATTGCTGCGGTAAGCCTGGACCTACTAAAAGTTGTTCAAGATGTATGTCATACTATTATTGCAATAGAGAGTGTCAGTTAAACCATTGGAAGAAGAATAATCATAAAGATAGTTGCTTATTTTTAAAGGGAATGCGTGAGAGATATATGGAGGAAAAGCGCAAGGAGAGAGAGATTCAAGAAGATCGCGCAAAAGGAAAGACTTATGATGCTGTAGGTGAATGTGCAATTTGTTTAGAGGAGATAGAGCTCCCGATTATTCTAGAATGTGGGCATGTATTCTGCGTGAAATGCTTGGTATTGTATCAAACAAAAAATCTTAGTAAGGGTAGTTGTCCTAACTGCAGAGGTGACATCCGTAAAGGTATTGGGAGTGAGGCGGGTGAACAATTGATGGTCTATGCCGAACGGGCAAAATTGTCACATGGAGCCGAAAGGGAGATGTATATTGACCTTGCTTTACGTCATATTGATGATACTACATCTTTTGACTCAATAAAGTTATCAAAGCACCAAAAGGATCATGTGCAACTGGGTAAATTGTATTCCAAATTGACGGTGTTTCGTCATTTGGATATGCACCGTAAAGTGATTGAAACAGCTGACGAGTTCATGAATCTTTGTGCCACTACTGACCATGATGTTAGTGCAAAAATGATCTTTCAATCAAGGATGATAATAGCCAAGTCTCATCGAGATTTGAAAGAATGGCAATCAGCGTTGGATATGTTCGAATTGGTTTATGATGATTGTAAAGTACAAAACAATGTAGGACAAGGCTCTGCCGTAGTAGCAGAAATGAGCAGGGTTCATTATGAATTACAAAACTACAACAAAGTAATTATTGAAGGGGATAGGGCAACTTATCTTGATAATCGTGTCCGTGAGGGAGTTCATAAGTATATTGCATTATCTCAAATGAAATTGGGGGATATCGCTGCTGCGAAGAAAACAATTACAAGGGGTATATTATATGAAGAACAGTGGAATGAAGATATTAAGAAAGAGAATGAAGAGGTCCTCCGTATGATACTTGCCGAAGAGGCACAGCAGAATCCGAAGTCAAAGAGTAAAAAGAAAGGGAAGAAGAAGGGTAGGGGGAAGAAGTAGAGTAGTGACTAGGTCAGCAAAGGGCAACATATGCAGATTATATGCAGTACTACTAAACTAAGACAATATTAGCAGTAGCAACTAAATGAATCATGCTGTCGCTAGATAGATGTGCTTCTATGGACTCTGTGGGGCGTGGGGTATCCTTTTTGGTATCCTTGCATTTTCACTTGCAACTTGCAACTTGAATTTTGCAGATTTTCACATGCCACAATTTGACACTTGCGAGGCAGGGAACAACACCATATCAAGATAACAATATTAGATCGGCGGCCTCAAAAACAATGGCGACGGCACCTCCTCCTACTGTTCAAGACTTCCTCGATATACCCTATCGACCAGCATCTCGACCGGAGCAAGTTACTCTACGAATGAGACGAACACAATCTTCCTCGACTGGGCTAGTCAGAAAGCAATCTTCAACGACAACAACTAGTAGCCCTCGACGATCAATCTTTCCTCAGAATGGTGGCATTAATGCTGGATGGAATTTACAACGCTCTACGCCTAATGCTAGTACTACCGCTATCGGTCGGTCACTCCTCGATCGACCAAAGCTCGATAATACCAATAGTAGTATTAACATGCCTGAGAATCTATTGCAAAATGCAAAGTTTAGTAAATGTGCAGCCTCAACACCAATATTACATCGTACCTCTACAGACCTAACCTTGAAATCATGTCTAAGTTCATCGAATTCCAATATGTCAATGTTAAGTAGAAGTAAATCATCCACCAATGGTTTCAATAATAGTAGTAAAGGAGGTAGCAATAAGAATGAAGAGTTCAACTTAGTCAGAAATGTATCCTTCTCACATTCACAAGTTCGAACATATGAAACTACACTAGGTGATAATCCAAGTGTTAGTAGTGGTGCACCATTAAGTTTAGGATGGAGATATGATCCCAATGAAAACATACATAGTTTAGACAAAGATGAAGAAAAAGATATAGGTATAAGAAGATCAATGAGCGAGTTACGATTATCAGATAGAGAAAGACAAAGACGTATCAGTTCCAATCCAAATATATCATATACTGATTTACATTCAGTATTGCAAAGTGTTGCTGAGACTAGGTTGGAGCGGAAGAACTCGTTGAATGAATTGAGACGAGAGAAACAACTACTGCAGAAGAATGGTAGTGGACGGAGAAGGAGTGGTGCCTTCTCAGATTGAATACCTGGCGGGGGTTGCTAGGTCTATTGGTTCATGATTGACTGCAATCATATGGGTAGAATATACTTAAACTTAAACTTTATTTACATAATAGATTATAACTAATAACATCTATATACAAGTCTGTGGCCACGTCCATGCAATTACTCTACCGTTCATAGCATAAGATACAACCCTGCAAATGGGTTACTCTTGAACCCAACATTCATGGCATCAGGTGGATATAACAAACCAATCTTCCCATTTGGACCGGCCCTGAAAAGTATGAACATTCGTAGTCTATGACTAATACACAGTTTATCAAGTACTAATGGAATGTGTGACTCTTCAGTGCATCCCTGGATATGATTCGGCTTAGCAAATGTTATCCAATTCGTTACCAATGTAGTAGGTGTTGTTACTACCTTGTACCACGATGGGAAGGGCCTACTTTCACACGTTACATGACGTTTGTAAGATGATTCTCCTCCTCCTAATATCGATCGACGTATCAATCCAGGAGAAGAGTAATCCTCCGGGTAATAAAAGATTGTATTCTCATAATTACCAACATGTAACTTACTATGTCCGGATAATCTATCTCTCCAATTGATTGCCATTAATCCATATTCACTTGTTGAATTTTTCATTAAATTTGATACTAATATATCATTGGTTGATACATATTCTAATCCACACATCTCGGCAGCGTGTACTTTCACCGTCTCAATTGACTTCTTGTTTGATTCATCAAGAAAGCTATATTCATATGGTAACACACGCTTAACCTGATTCTCAATCATGCCAACTATACCCATGCAAGTAAAACCAAATGATGATAGATAATTTGCCTCACTTTTACCCATAACTTCTCGTTGCAACTCATCCGAGTTTTGTATCCTCTCTGGTATGAGTTGTTCAATTTCAACATCACTGCATAGATAATGCATCAATTTGTAATAGGTAGCACCATCGCCTACTACATGTGAGAATTGTACAACTAATGCAAACTTCTCATTGGGATTCTTGGAGCATGGGATGATAGTTGCTTTGAAGAGAGGCTCATTTGTTCTGTTCTTGATGAATACATCTGTTTTGTATACATTCGACTTTAGTAGAGTATTATTTTGTTCGGAAAGTGACATATCAAATGATATTGGCGATAGATTTGCTTCAATTGTAGTCAAATTGTTGGATATATCAATATCTTCTTCCGCTTGTTTGTTGTTATATGATAGAGTACATGAACACTTGATATAACTAGAAAATGAGATACTACCTTGTAACCACAGATTTTTAGATATGATTGCCTTCATTCGTTGTTCTAATTGTAACTTTGCAGTATCATAACTTCCAGTAAACCATGTAAGTGTTGTAATTGGTGGTATATCGGCAAGATAGAATGCACTATCCAAATTGGATAGCTCAACTTTTGTAATGTCGTTGTGTTCATTATCGATTTTATTGCTGTTTGATTTGCTATGGAGATATAAAAGGGTGGTAGCTCCGGTGACGATAGCGGCCGTTGATACTACATAACTACTACTAACATCTGTATTTGTGAACATGGTTCGTTATTCTTAGTATTATTAGTTCTCGGAACTGTTATAAGTCACAAAAGGTCACAAAGAGATGCACTAAGTTGCAAAATTGTGAGGAGATAAGTTTCAGAGTGTAGAATGCAAAAATCAGGAGTATTAATCAACACCAAACCACTACTATTCGAAAGAGCGTCAAAAACTGATCTAATGAGTATAGCCAATGTATATCAATGTTCATATTGAGGCCGTAATCGATATTTGAATAAGGACATGGAGTAATGTCAAAGTCAAAAATAATATTCTAGTCTCATGGTATCCTAGGATACCAAATGAAAAATCACTCTTTTCTTCTCCGAGACGAGGACTTATTATGCAGTAGTAGTAGTTATGTGAAGCAGCTAGTCGGGTAAGATATTGATTTGCTGTTTAGTTTGTATGGCTTACTCTTCTACCACCAACATTCTACTTCTTTCCCCTGCTCTTCTTCTTGCCTTTCCTTTTACCTTTTTGTTTGTTATTATTCTTCTCTTCCTCAGCAAGTATCATACGAAGTACCTCTTCATTCTCTTTTCTATTCTCCTCATTCCACTGTTCTTCAAGTAATAAACCTCTTGTAATTGATTTCTTGGCTCCAGCAATATCCCCCAGTTTCATCTGAGATAAAGCAATGTACTTATGAACTCCAGCATGGTGTCGATCATCACGAAATATCGCCCTGTCGCCTTCTACAATTGCTTTGCGATAGTTTTTAAGCTCATATTGAGCTCTGCTAATCCCTGCTGCAATAAAACAACACATTCCCAAATGCTGTTGTTTAATGGCATCATCATAAAGCGGCCTAAACATATCCAAGGCTGTTTGCCACTCTTCCAACCTTAAATGAGCCTCAGCCTTCAAAGTCTTTGCTTCTAACATCTTATCGGCTTCAAAAACATACTCAGCATTGGCACAAATATCCAAGTATTCATCTACTGTATCAATTACTTCGCGATGCATATTTAAGTCTTTCAACAAATAGGCTTTACGAGGCAGAACAAATTGTAAATTGTCATTATAATCCAGCTGATTATCAAACAATGATTGGTAACCATTGAAAGAAGCATCAAGCTGTCGTAGAGCAAGGTTGATATACATCTCCCTTTCGGCTCCATCTGACCTATTAGCACGTTCAACATAAGTAATCGCTTGGCCAGATGTTGTAGATCCAAGCTGACCTGCGTCCATATCTCCTCTACAATTTGGACAACTGCTCTTTTTTGGATTAGAGGAGTGATATTGCATCAAACAAGAGACGCAGAATACATGTCCACATTCTAGAGATATTGGGAGTTCAATGACCTCAAGACAGATGGCACATTCATCAGGTGCTTTATCCTCTCTCTTTCCCTTTTCCTTTTCTTCCAGAAACTCTCTTCCGAAACGTTTCCTCTTGTTGTATCTATCACATTGTTCTTTTACGAATGAACAATGTTGTTTATGCTCCTTCCAGTGTTTTACTTGACATTCTCTATTGCAATAGTAGTATGATAAACATCGTGAGCAATTTTTAGTAGGTCCAGGTTTACCACAACAATCACATTCGATATGAGACCGGTCGATAACTAAATCCTCATTTGCATCATCATTATTATTATCTGCCATTGTTGCATTCAATCGTCAGATATTGTGCTGAAATTTCCAATGAACAGCACTAATAAATACCGAGAAGGTGCATATGTGTATTAAATTTGCAATTTTTGTGTGTGGTCGAGTTTCAAAGTGTAGAACGTAAAATCAAGGCTCTTAACCAACACCAAACCACTACTATTCGATAGGGCGTTAAATATAGATCTAGTGAGCGTAGCCAGTGTATACCAATGTCTATATTGAGGTACTACTTGATGTTGAACTTTCACCACATAATTTGCTCACCTCACTAGGATACTCACTTTATGAGAGTCGATTGTCGGTATCCTATAATTTTATGAGTTTATGATTTATGAGAGTGTGCATAAAGCCCGGCCTCCAAGAAGAATGAAGAAGTAGGACGGCGCTTGACGGCGGATTCAGACAGAAGAGATAGCGTAGATCCCAAACAATGCTCAGTGTATGTCCAATACCTTCTCTATTATACCTCTGCAAAGTTTTAAGCTCATATCCACAGTAGGCGACGACATACCACATACAACATCTCTTGCACACAAACAAAAAATTGCAGCAAAATGGTACAACTATTACAACACTTTACATCATGAGTGATAATCAAAACTTATCAATCAGAATAGTATAGATAATACTAGAATAATAGATATATCGGAAAGAAGAATTGTAACAACTAACAACATTTAAATACAATATAACAGCACCACACACCGCACACATACATCATTTGAATAGCCTGCCATCATCGAGACATCAACTTACCATCTAATAACAATTACAACATGACACAAGTTAGAGGCTCATCAAAACGGAAACGGAAGGGCAAGAAACAAACTATTCAGCTATTTCCATTGGATGGGAGAGTTTGTGAAGAACATACATCGGGAAGGCCAAAGAGGAGGAAGTTTGCTGCACCTCGATTCAATCCATCAGCAGGTACCCACAGAAACAATTCTGTATGTGGTGAGGGGTTTGATTGTCCCGAGTGTTCATATGTTTGTTCATATGATTCTGAAGTTTGTGATGAATGTGGGTTAGCGTGCTTTTATAAGGATGGTGTAGGTGCAGTTGTGTTGAAAGATGATGGGCGAGCTCAAACGAAACCAGTAACCAATACATCAACTCGGAAGAAGAGAACAAGATCTTCTACCAACAAAACGAACAAGTCACCTCGTAAAGATAGAGCTCCTATTCGTACTACAACAGATATAATTCTACCCAGTGAATCAGGAGAAGAATTAAGTAATGTCAACAATCTACTATCAGGATCCCATCAGTCAGATACCGAGGAACAATGTGAATCAGCCAAACTTCTCAAAGATGATATTAAAGAACTCAAACTTGGGTTGAAAGTTGCCCAGGGTGAAGTCAAAGAACTAAAAAAAGAACTACAAGTTAATCGGAACGAGGTATCAACCCAGAAACCCAAGATCACCGCTCTTGAAATATTCATGAATAGAATTTCGGAACCGATGAACTTCTTACTTACAAAGTTTAATATATTATCACCAGATATGTCCAAAAAGAGGAAGAGGGTGGACAACGAAACAGCACATGATCAATCCAAGTCTACACGGCCGAAAAGTAAAAGAATAGTCATTCCTCGTAAGGAGAATTTATTCATTCCAGGGCAGCCCAACCGGCCCAACTCAGAGCCCCCATTCAAAGTAGGTGAAGGATTTGCTTGTCCAAAATGTAAAGCACTTTGTTCTTATGATCAGACAAAGTGTAAGCAATGTCACCTAGAATGCTGGTATCACCAAGGGATTGGAGTTGTAAGAGGTAGGCAAATAGACAAGAAGAAACAAGACATCCCACAGGTATCATGGGATGATATTATTGGCAACCAAACTGCAAAAGAAGCCCTATTAGATTTACCAATGTGTCGAAATCCAAATGATCATATGCTATATGATGAAGAAGTAGAAGAAGATGGTAATACAGGTATACTACTTTCCGGTCCACCTGGTACTGTGAGTATGATATGTTGGCCTTTTCTGTCTTTTTTTTACTCCTGCTCACATCATGTGTCTACTCTACTTAAGGGCAAAACTCTAATTGCCAAGGCAGTAGCCAGTCATGCAAATTGTAGTTTTACATGTGTATCTCCTGATGATGTGTTAAATGCATTTATTGGGAAATCAGAAGAGAAGATGAGGGAAATCTTTATAACAGCCAAGACAGAGGCTGTGGAACAGGAGAATACATCGGTGCTCTTCTTTGACGAATGTGACCGCTTATTCCGTAAGGGAGGAAAGAATGACTGTGAGGTCAGTTCTAACATCACTGCAATCTTTCAGGAATGTATGGATGGGGTACAAAAACCAAGTGGCCAAGTAGTTGTGCTAGCTGCAACAAATCATCCAGAGCGGCTACCCCAGGCAATCCTTAGTAGGTTTCAGAACAGGATTGAGGTACAGCTACCAGGTGCTCAAGAAAGAAAGATTATCATCAAGCTCCAAATTGAAAAGAAGACGATTAACATCCGTTCTGATATGAAAGAGGCTGACTTTGATCGTCTTGCAGAGGCAACCGAGGGTGCTTCTGGTCGTGATATTGAAACGTTAGTCAGGAATGCATTAAAGGTACGACGTATTTCCACAACAAATCATGACGGATGGTGGTGCAAGGATGAAGAAGGGGTCTATGTCCCTTGTTTCCATTCTTGGGCAAACATGTGCAAGAAAGAGAAGTTTTCGTATAACCAGAGGCCCGATGGATACAAAGCCAGGTCTCCACCTTTATCATATAAGCACTTTGAGGAGGCAATAGAGAAGTACGGGCTATCACCAAGAGCCTAGATTTGTATTTGGATATTCTGTGGGCAGTACACAAATCTTAAGGATATCGCAGAAGAAGAGCAATTGGTAAGGACGAAGACTCTCATGGTCAACTAGTGAGACAGAGCATAAGTATAAACCCATACAATCCTCTGCATATATCCGCTGCCTTGTTTACGATATAGTAGACTGGTAGTAGCTAGCAGAACTTAGTAGGTCTATGGTACGCATCTCACGTCTCACTAGCCAGGGCTAATATGCTCCTTATTCACATTTGCTACTCTTCTTCTTCATAAGGTATACCTCACATATATCACCATCCCGAATCTTAAACTTATTCATCACCTCTACCCCTTCATATTCTTCTTCTTCCGATCTTCCATAACCTTTAACATTTTCATAATAGCCTTAACACTAAGACTAAATTCACTACCTTCATCGTTCGTTTCATCATTTGGGAAGAACCAAAAGTCTTCCAATGTTAAATTATCATTCAATAACACTTTAGCAAACTCTTTAATACCATCATCAGTTACTGGATTACGATTAATCCATAATTTTTTGAGAGTCTTATTCTTCTTTAATGACTTGGCTAATGATTCACATCCTGAATCGGTTATATGATTAAATGCCAAGTTTAATTCTTGTAATGTAGTGTTATGTTCTAATGCCGTGGATAGTTTGTCAATTGTATGATCACCAATTGAATTGCAACTTAGATCTAGTGTTAAGAGTGTTGTGTTCGTTTTGACCAAGTTTGCTAATTTCACACCCGCATCATTACATATGAGATTATTCATCAAATCTAAATGTTCAATATGCAAATCATCATTCGTACAAAGTGCAGTTAATATATGTTTCAATCCCTCATCACCAATCTTATTACCACCCAATTTTAATGTCTTGATAGATTTATTCTCAACTAATGCCGTTGAAAGGTTGATACATCCCACCTCGGCAATTTGATTATCCTGTAATTCAACTGTTGATAATGTATTCGATGAACCGATTGCAATTGTTAATGAATTGCTGCCCTTGGGATCTACTTTCGTATCATCTCCTTTATCTTCGTCATCAAAGATTGGTGGTGGAGGTAAGATGGGCTCATCATTGCAAAGTGTTAATGCGTTATCATTCAAGCTTAGAACTTGCAATACCTCACTACGTTGTATAACGTCTGGAAGTAGTGATGCTATATCGGAATCAGTAACTTGACGACCATTTAAATGTATCTCCTTCTCGTTGTGTAGATCATGTTGTACCATCTTAAATTTGTTGCTAATTTGTTAGAGTTGTATGTGCAAAGATTTTTGTGGCGGACTAAGTACGCGGAATTTGTGCTTGATACTTTGCAGAGTTATTATAGAGAAGGTAATAGATATGTACAGAGCAATTCTATATGCTCTACGCTATCTCTTCTATCTGAATCCGCTTGACTAGGCGCTCCGCGGCGATTGTTAATTATAATTTCTTACACCGACCACTCCTCAACTCTCATAAAATGAGGATACCGACCCTCAACTCTCATAAATTATGCCCAATAGCATGTGGTGCCAAACATCGAGTAGTAGTACCTCAATATAGACATTGGTATACATTCGTTGTACTCACTAGATCTATATTTAACGCCCTTTCGAATAGAAGTGGTTTGGGGTTGATCAGCGTTGTTGATTTTATGTTCTACACTTCCAAACTCTCAACACTCTCATAATTGCAAATTTGCACATTCTTTAAGCACCTTCTCAGCTCATTGGAAATTGGTATTTGTACAATATCTGACTATTATGAACTATATTGAGATTGGAACAAAATGATATACAAACAAAATACTGTCGAAAATGATATACAAACAAAATACTGCCGACCAAAAAGACTCATTATATATATAACAGCGTGTTGAGAGACGTTACAAGAATGTTTCTAAACATGTGGATCTACTCTTATTGTATTGAACTGGGATTATGAATCATGGAAGAGTCATGCCTCTCTAGTAACAGTTCACACGTTAAGGTGTAGTTATTATAATAAAGCCACAACGTTGAGAACCAAAAGGTGCTCTCTCGGCTGATATAAAGTTTATGCTTCAATTATGTCGTCGTCACAAGAGTATTCTTCGGATTCGGAGGAGGAAGAAGAAGGTCTGATAAATTTTATTGAGCTTGTCAAGCAGAAGAGTATCTGTCTCAGTAATAAGAATTTGAATGGTGATAAGTTAGATGTACTTGTCAAAGTTATTAAACAAAGTACCATTCTAGAGGAGCTTGATTTACAATACAATAATATTGGTGAGAAGCAATCCGATTTCAAACTGTTTGCTAATGCGATTGCAAAGAATAGAACGCTGAAAGTACTAAGCCTATTCGGTAACAGTATGTGTTATAGGAGAGCTGAGTATTTGGCAGATGCACTGAAGAAGAACAGAACACTTCAGGAATTAAGATTAGACGGCGAAAACAACTGGAACAGCATAACCTTAGACGAAATAAAACATTTAGCAAGTGCTTTGACGAAGAAGAACAATACACTTCAGGAATTAAGTATAGGCGGTTATGATATTGGTAACAAGGGGGCTAAATACATCGCTGATATGCTGGCTGTTAATAAATCATTAAAATGTATTAGTCTAAACAGGAACAATATCAGTAATGATGGGGCTCAAAGCATTGCTACTTGTCTCACTAAAAACACAAGTTTACATACAATACATCTGATTTATAATAGGATCGGTAATGAGGGTGCGGATAAGTTAGCAGATGCTCTTGAGTCCAACCATTCAATCGAAACTCTTGACTTATCATATAACAAAATCAGTAGAGATGTGATGGATCGGATCAGAGCAACAGGCAAAGATCCAAAGAGCGGAGTTGGTATTCTAAAACAATACATCGCTAAGAAAGATAAGGAATTGGAGGGAAAAGATGCAGAGATTGCGAAGAAGGATACAGTTATTGCCAAGAAGGATGACGAGATAACCGATTTGAAAGATGATCTTTCATCCAAAGAGAAAGAGATTGTATCATTGAAAGGAGCTCTGGAGAGTTGTAGACCAGTCACAGTAGATTTGGCAAGTGAAGAAGATGATGAACCTTCCAGTAAACGTACTCGTACTAGTACTAGCGATACTTCAATGGAGATTTGGGATAAGGATACTCCTCGTATGATGACTCGTCATCAGAATCAGATGAACCGAGCTAGTGAAAAGCCTATTGTAAAGCTGGAGAACAAAGTGATGGGGTTCAAACGATGCCCCTATCCTCAGTGTAATACCATTGGCTTATTCACAAAAGGGTGCAGTATTGTTACATGTCGAATGAATATGCGGCACAATGGGAAGTTTCATCACTTTTGCTTCTACTGTGGAAAGTCAGCTGTTGACTCTGCAGATTCGTGTAACAACGGTGTTTGTCCCTACAAAATCGATGAAGAAAGCAGAAAGGATTACCAAAAAAAGCTAGACGAAGCATTTGCTGAGTTTAGTCGACAAACTCGACAGGCTGGTGGGGCATATGATGCGGATAAAGTTTGAGACAGGAGAAGAAGAGAGATGATATTATGGTTTGGTTGCGAGTATGTGCTGGATGCTAACCAGTCTATTAGAGTACAGATTGCTATGAGAGATATTTTTGTGTTCTGTTGTATTGTTGTTATTTGTTACGGTTGGTATCCTCGGCCAAGATGGAGTTATTTATGGAGAATCCAATGTATTAAACATTAATGTTGATTGATTACACGAAGTTCACGGGTACCTCATGTCTGATATTAACATTCACTAGCTTATACTTTATGATTAATGCAACCAGATATTGGTTGCTTTCATGATATTCCCTTCCATAAGCTATTGGCATCTCTAGCACTTAACCTCTCCTACTTCTTTCCTCAAAGCAATCCAAATGCCATCTTGGCACCAATACTGGAAGATGCGGTCATACGGTTTATGAAGATGAAGAGAGAGAGATTGAAACTTCTGTTAGTATGTGTGATGGCTTGCAAAGACAATCAAATAAACGAAACCTAAGTTCAAATGAAGTAGCCATAAATCACAAATACTTCATATCGAACAAAGCATTCAAATGATAAAACAATACTAACGCGAACTTTCCAGCCCATAACAACACCTAATGATGCCGAGAACATGGCAAATGGTACCTCTCTCTTCAATCCCTTACTTGCCTTTTCACCCATATTCTTCACGGCACTTCGGAACATGAGTGCGGGGTAAACATAAATCAAGGCATTCCCAAGAGTAGCCCCCGCCAAGGACATGATGAATGCCAATTCCTTAAGTTGTGTAGCAATTAATGTAACACCTGATAGTATTGCCAATGTAGTCTTGGTAAGGACTGAGTCCGATCGTTTATCCACCGGTACCTTCAGTAAGTCTAACCAACCATCTCTAGCACCCACAAAGACAAGTGGGAAGGAGAAGACGATGGATATAGCCACGGCAATACGACTTAAGCTCATTAATACATCCTTGCCGCTGTAATTGTTTAAGATCAATCCACTACTGGCCGAACCAAATGTTAAGAACCCAAGTGATGCGACTAATGCAAATATAAACACGGATAATCCGAAACTCGTCCCTACTACCGTATTGTATCGTTTGATGGTATTATCCTTCAATTCAATAAAAAACTTTGGTGCATTAAAGTGTGCCATATATGCCGTACTCAACATACAGATTAAGATGAATGTATTTGGACTCAAGGCAGCCGAGGCTCCAAGGTTTCCAAAGTTGGGTTGATATTGTGTTGCAACATCAGCAACAAACTTACCAGCAGGCACGGCGGCAACTTTACCAGCCTTTGGTACACCCAACTTATATGCACCACCAAAGTATCGTAGTGCCATTGCAATACTAGTATAGAACATACCTGCAATACCCACTAATGAAAATGGTGCTAAACTAGACAAGTTCTTCAATAAACAAAGTGGAAGCAGGACAGGTCCAGTAATACCAAGTAATGCCAATGTACGTGTAGTTTCCACACCCGCAGTCATTAGTAATGCCCTAACAGTATCAGCTAAGATCATTGAATAACTTAATACAGCAAAGCATGTTTTGAAAGTACAGGTTGCCGCGGGAATCCACGATGATGAATCACCAACTGATTTTGACCATGCCTCACGATAGGATTGACCACCCGTGTAGGAACATACTCGACCGATTAATGAAAAGCCATATGCCGAGAAACCACCAATAATTGCAATTAATGCAACGGCTGGTATGATTGCTGTGGGTGCATTACCGAATGCCGCGATACCTGTTTGTTTTTGTGGTATGAGAAAAGTGTGCATATCATGTGTGAGCAAAATGTGATATAGATTTGAATTGCAAATATATCTCCCAAATCCTCAACTAAACATAGACATGCCATTACCCTACAATACAGTTTCATTTACTCATTGACTGCAAAGATGTAAACTAGAAACATATATCATATCAAGATCATAATATCTGAAATGAGCATATCTTATGCACAAAACTTAGCGAACTATCATCAACTCATCAAATCACCCTCATTGCAAACTCTATGCATCAAAACCCCAATACAATATCTAAACAAAACAACACGACATATATAACACTAACATCAATATACAATACGTACCGGCAGGTAAACTTAATACACCAGCACCAACAATACTTTTTACTAAGTTAAAAATTTCATTTGGTATAGATGCCGTCCCCCCTCCACTAACTTGTTTACTTTCACTTGGTGGCGTTGGAACCTTAGATGCTGCTGTATCGCCTTCGTTTAAGCTGTTTAGATAATCATCTCCTTTTAGATTGTATAAACTACTACTACTAGATTGATATGTGATAGGTTGAAGTAGTTGTGCGTGATGTTTGGGTGTACCAAGTTGAGATTTGTGTGTTGTTGTTGTTACAGGAAGACGACCGATTGGAGATTGAAATGCCACCACTGACGATGATGATGCCGTGATGGATACGAGGGTTGTTGCAATAGAGATATACATGGCAGTATGGAGAGTTGCCGCTGTGTAGCGAAATACATAGGGTTGAGAGTTGAGAGTTAGGTAAGTAAGAGTTTGAGAAGAGGATGTAGGTTTGATCGCCAAATTTAACCAAAAGTGCAGATTGAGCAGATTGCAAATGCAAAGATATCTTTGTCACCATATGTAGGAGGCCAATGATAACACTCTCAAGGTCATACTAAACTCCTATTGGTGATAGAAGTGTGGTATATACCGCCGGTGTTGATAAGATTCTATTAGGAAGTACATTCGGGTCGAAATTAGTGGTATAATAGGTACTACTAAAAAAGTTGAACATAAGATATTTCGTGTCAATAATCAATACAACTACAACATATACCTATCTTTGACGATATGACGCAGTCTAGCGGGCTAATGTTACTCAGTAATGCTGCTACTGCTGGTATGACAAGAGACGGATCCGGTATTCAGCCTCCATCTGAAAATATATCACGTGCGGAACCCTTGACTGATCAAGAAAAGAAAGAGAAGGAAAGGTGGTTAATGTTTACGAGAGTTCTTATGAAGTAAGTATTTATATGTGCGTTTGGGATTATATTTGAAGTATAATTCGATTTAACCATACTAATCAAAACAATAGGTATCTTGAGCAACGTGATATGGGTATGCATATCAAGGCCAAAGCTATAATAAAAGAATGTTATGAAAAGAATAAGTCTGGGGATCCCAACTTCCGTTCCTTGACTAATAGTATGAAAGAATGTCTTCGGCAGACAGTTGGGGAAACATATTGGAAGAAAGCTCATGATTTTCTAGATCACTTTCTAAAGCAAAAGACTTCGCCAGAGGATGATAAGGTGGAGGCCGAGAAAAGGAAGGCAAGGGAGGCCGCCGAGCAGAAGAAGCGTAAGGAAAAGAGGAAGAACAATTGGAATTATGCTGAACTGATCAAGCAGAAGATTATCAATCTCGGTGATATAGACTTGGTTGATGATGATTTAGATGAAGTCATTAAAACTATTGAACAAAGTACCGTTCTAGAGGAGTTGGTTTTGGGTGACAATGAGCTGACTCTCGCCGATGGAAAGTTTGCACATGCAATTGCAAAGAATAAGACCATTAAGAGGTTATATCTATGGAGTAACAATATCGGTGTCGAGGGAGCTAAACACTTGGCAAATGCACTCAAGAAGAACAACACAGTTAAGGAATTATCTTTAACAAGCAACGGTATTGGCAATGAAGAATACATCGCTGATATGTTAGCTATTAATAAAACATTACAAGAGATTCGTTTAGTGAACAACAATATCGGTGGTCCCGGTGGAAGAAAGTTAGCAGAAGCTCGGTTTTGGGTGACAATGAGCTGACTCTCGCCGATGGAAAGTTTGCACATGCAATTGCAAAGAATAAGACCATTAAGAGGTTATATCTATGGAGTAACAATATCGGTGTCGAGGGAGCTAAACACTTGGCAAATGCACTCAAGAAGAACAACACAGTTAAGGAATTATCTTTAACAAGCAACGGTATTGGCAATGAAGAATACATCGCTGATATGTTAGCTATTAATAAAACATTACAAGAGATTCGTTTAGTGAACAACAATATCGGTGGTCCCGGTGGAAGAAAGTTAGCAGAAGCTCTAAAATCCAATCATAACATCGAATATCTTGGTTTGAGTGGTAACAATATCAGCAGGAGTGTATCGGATCGAATAGATGTAGTTTGCAAGAAGAACAAACAAATTGTTACGCTGAAACAATCTCTTGCCAAGAAAGATAAGCAATTGGAGGGCAAAGATGCAGTAATTGCAACGATCTCCCGAGATATCAAAAGTAAGGAGAATATTGTTAGAAAAGATCAGGAGAATGAGAAGCTTAAGAACGAGTTGGCTGATGCCAATAGGGAGGTAGTAACTGCACGACGAGAGAAGGACACTGCTATTGCAGAGAAGGAAAATGCACTGAAATCGATTGCAAGTATGAAGGCCGATATCACAAGGAAAGAAGAAGAATTACTTGCGTCCATCAAGAGAATCCTCAATCCTGTAACAGATGACAATGATGAACCTCCCAGAAAACGGGCTCGTACTACTGGCGATACTCCAATGGAGATTTGGGATAAGGATACTCCTCGCTAGACGAAGCCTTTGCTGAGTTCAGTGGACAAACTCGACAGGCTGGTGAGGCATATGACGTGGATAAAGTTTGAGAAGGGAGAAGAAGACTGGACGTAGTGGAGGCAAATGAGAAGAACTGTTTTGTATGCCGGTTGAGTTTAATGATCGGCCTATACTCGGAGATACGTCTACAGTAATAGAGAAGTGAACTAATGTTAAATATGGATTATGTATTGTTGTCTTTGGAACCTAGTGTTCACTTACTAGAACATCCAAGGTCGTCACTTCCCCATTCTCATCTCAGTTACTGTTATACACCCCACTTAACAGACTACCCCAACATACTCTTTACTGACCTCCCCGTCTCTTATCAGCCTCAATTTGACGATCATTACCATCAATCAATGCCCTAACAATAACACCAATCCTTTCCTTAACCATCATCATTAATGCAGCACTAAACACACCTCGTGTCAATTCTGGTCCAATACCCTGATATAAATTCCATACTCCACCCTCACTCAATTGTTCAGCAATCATTTGTGGAATAGTTGGTTTCACCGCTGCATTCTTATATGTACTTTGTAACATGACTTTGGCACGTAAATATGGATATGTTAACATGGTAGCCACTACACGTGCAAACATACCCAAGAAGAATGCCTCTGCAGCATTTAACGAGTTACTAACAACCTCTCGTCCAGTGGCATTAACATGTCGAGCTGCAATAACAATCTTTTTCACTTGTTCATATACCGTATATTGAATAGCCGGTTTTAAACATAGAACAGTATATGCCTCAATACCTTTATAGAATCCACCAATACCCTTTTCACTTAGTATGTTACTTAGTAATACGAATGCTCCACGATTTTTATCATCTGTTTGAATTGCAGTTGTGACACAATCGATGGGTAGTGTTACTGGTAGATGTGACCATTCAGCAAAGCATCCTAGGATGAGATTGGATAATGTACCAATGTTGGAATTGCCCGTGATACCGACATATCTGTCATTTAGAGGATGAGAGGGAGGAGAGATGAGATGGGGTAGAGTATAGAATTTACAGTAAATTGGACAAGTCAATTGCAAATCAGATTAAAGTTCAGCACCCATAAACGGCATACTCAACATCACACACAAATAACAATTATGTAATCAACAACACAAATACAAACAATAACGTACCCATTCTTCAAAAAGGTATAAGCAAAAAAGTACAATGCCTTCTCGGTAGCACTTTGTACCGCTGACGTTACCACACCTGAATAAAATGGACTTATACCACCTTCATACTTATACATTAATCCAGCATAATTTGTCATTCCTTCTGATGCTGCTTCTTGATATTGCTTTTTAATTGCCAATTGTTGTTCTGCTGAGGATTGTTGTGCAGCGAATTGATCTGAAGAGGTGGAATTGTTGGATGTTGTGGGTGTATCGTCGTCATCGGAGGATACTTCTTTCCCTTCTTGGGCGTTTGGTAATACCTTTGACTTATCCTCTATATATATTATGTTAGATATTTAAGTTAGACGGGATATAAAAGATGAGACATGTGATGTGCACAAAAATTTGCAATTCCTAACACTCAAGCACTCTCCCCCCCCCCCCCCCCCCCCCCCCCCACTCACACAATACAAACAAACAACACAGCACAAAGCAATACTCACCATCCTTAGCACCAACTTTAGTCTCAGCCTGCATCCTAGTTTTTAATACCTCTAATGGATACAAAGCCGAGGCAGAAAACATCCCACCCACCATTGCGGAGACTACCTCTGATGCTATTGATTCTGACATGATTTATATTTGTGTTTTTGTGCTTGGTTGCAATAAATAGGTTGTAGGTTACAATATTGCTAGATGGGTGCTATGACTGATTCGATATTATTATGAGGAGAAGATAGGTATATTATGGGGCATAGGTTTGGGAGGCTGAACAATTGTAGTATCGTAAGAGAGTACCATATGAGGAGGTCATTTTTTTGGGCCGATTTATTTTGATTGAGAGGCCCCGGTATCCTCCTACCATTTAGCCCTTCGGTGCGGCATGGGGTTAGTACGCCTTGCTTCGTCATTCTAATTCAAAAGGATGGCAAGGATATAGCATCATACTACTACTAATAGATAAGTTTATATGTTGGTTGGTGGCGGCGGTGATTAATAATAGAAAGACTACACAACTCAACACAACTACAGGGTATCCTTCGATCTCTATCGCCTTTGAATGATATCTCCCAATCACCACAAGTAATTTGCAATATGACCACAGAAACTATATCACGAGAGGAATATCATTTAAAGTTACTAACCAAACGATTTGGTAATGAATATAATATATCTTCTATACCGTCGTCGAATAATGTCATTGATGATATATACTAAAGCCCAAGAATAATCCATCATTATTCCAAGCTACATTATTCCCGATGTATAAAACTCGATACAAGTATAAAGTTACCTTCTCTTCGCCTAGTGGCAATGGTAGTAATACTGCAGAATACACAGACATGTATGCAATAACATTCAATCGAACAAATGGATCAACTCCATCACAACAAGAACGGATATATAAACAAACTAAAGCATGTTCTTGGATAAGTTACAAGTTGAATTACAGTATGATCATGATATGAAGAAGTAAGCGTGGAAGGTAGTTTGTGTGAATACTTTTGTGTGTAAATGAAAAACGATTGATTCTCTAGCAAAATGGATGAAAATTGCAAAGAAGAGAGGGTCGGCTCTCTAGAGAGAAGTATGTAGTAGCAGAGAAGATACAAGGAGAACTAAGAGAGGATGTCATAGACTGGATGGTTTGGAATTATTACATTATGATGCTTAGCGATGAGAGAAGTGCAAGAAGTATCAGGACCAGGAATCAGCATTGGAATGCATATTATAACATGAAACAGAGACTTTTTTACAGATCATAGCCAAATCTTATGCTTATTTAACTATGAACTGAAGGCGCCAAAGCCAGTTTTTTAAAATCTTTTTTCCATCTATAATATACAATATCAGACCAGCGTCCTCCAAGCTAACGTCACTAAAGCTGTCACAAATACAAAGTACCTACTACTACTGATTCATGTTGTTCACAATCTCATGAGATAGCTTCACGATACCATCCATTCCTGGGTAGTGCTTGAGGACCAAAGTATACCGAATATCGCTGTTGGACGGGAGACCGTGAACGACATCATCGCTATGTGCTGTGTCGAGAGCGAGTAAAAGAATACATATCATATGTTAGAATGATCTAAACAAAGATATACATTGAAGGATGGAAGCTACCACTCACCGATGGCTGTACCCGTACGAGTATCCGTCCTATGAACACCATCCAAATTCAAATGAAGTAATCGACCCCCTTCGTAATTATCATTGAGTGTAACCTCAACAGTTTCACATGTATCAGTATGCCAACCAATATCGTAATGTCCTCCATCGGCGGGGATACCATGACGGATGAGGACCATTGAATTGATATCCAAGTTACCCAAGCTTTCGTAGAAGTAACCAATTAGTTTCTTTGTTTCATCTTTACCAATAAGGGATACGATCTTATCAGCACTTAGTTTCTGATTGTACTGATTTTCAATACCACCATTAAAGGCTGTATATGTTTCAGATGCCTCTACTTCTGCTGAATGTTCAGAATTTGCGGTGGGTAGTTCAATACCAGAATCAACATCATGATCGTGAGCAACTTCAATATGTTGGATTAATGCATCACAGCTCTTGGTTGAGATTAGATTGTGCTTTACAGAATACGAAGCATCCGCTTTGGCATTCAAGTTACGAATAAGCTCAATCCTACGGTGAAGGGGGACATCCTCTTCGATGGGTTCTTCAGCAAGAAGACGGCATTCGCCGTCATAGCATGTGCCTGAACTTGGACGACTTTCCACGGTGCATGTATCTATAGATACGCCACGGATGCACCAGTCTCCTTCTGAGCAGTTCTCATCAATAGTACATGTTTTGGAACAATCAAGTTCACCATCAGGAATTAACACAGGGGGTCTACAAACAGAGACAGAAAGTTCTATAGCACAAGCTAAGGTGAAGAAAGAACAGTGTAGAATAGGATCAGAGAGAGAGAAATGAAACAAAAGGAGAAGGAACGAGGGATATGACTTACTTAAATAACGGAATTCACACTCTTCTTCAGCACAGCAAACATTTCCTTCAGCTACAGGCTGATCGCTCACACAGCCACCTGACTTGGACTTTTTAGATTACAAAATTAAAATGAGTATGAGATATGAACAATATACACCAAGAGGAGAGGAAGAAGAAAAACAAATGAAGATGTGGTATATACGAATAACTTACCGACTTAGTACTGCCATCGGCTTTAGATGATTTAGTGTCAGTAGGACCTGTGCTCTTTGCAACCTTGGACGTTTTTGAATTTGAATCTGATGGTGTATCATATGTTTCATAGGCACCATTCTTTGCACTACTTACCGACGCCGCGGCCTTATTACTATGGATTTTTTCGTTAATACCATATCCGGAACCATAACCGATTGCAACACATACGGCAAAGACGGCTACGAAAAGAATAGCAACCTTTCCAATGGTCTTTGAGTACCAAGTTTTTTGTTGTTGTGGTACACCGTCGTTGTTGATGATAACATTCTCGCGGCCGTCGCCGCCGCCGCCCTCAACAATTGATGGGTCCTCCTCCACCTCTTCATTAGGAAAGACTGGAGGAGCTTCAACCTCGAATCCTTCTTCGGCTACATCGTGTTTCATCATGGTTAGTTGAGGTGTAGTTGCAATATCGTATGTATTTCGTTTTAGAAAAGGTAAAAGGTTATTGTGCTGTAAAAAATGCCAATGATTTTAAAATGGTTTCATCGAATTTTCTCTCTCTCCGCCAATGGTATCCTTTTGGTATCCTGTTGAGGTTGATACGTACACAGAACTGCAAAACTGTGTACATACGTATTTACCTAAAAAGTTAGTAGTGCTACAAATTGTGGCGTCTCTCTGAGCTCCCTTTATCTAATACAAACAATACATTACAATGTCGTGGAAAGCATCCTTATCTCGTCATCTATCCGTAATACGATTCTTTGCTGATCCTATAAGTCCAGCTAGTCGAGGTATCATGTGAGTTAATAAAAGTTTTCCTCTTGTGTATTTTTATGTTGTGAATTTTGGTAGCATATTATGTGTATACTACAATACAATTAAGTCTGTTAGTATACCTCGATGCGGTGTATATATCAGTGTTTTTAATGCTGCTTGATATTCGTGTTTAGGCCGGGCGGCGGCGTGACATATATTCAATTGCGGTTTCACATGTATGTGATGTGGAATTTTGATTTTGGTTGGAAATAGTTGTGTTTGTTTTGGTATGTGGATGCATGTATTGCGGGGGTTTAATGAAGGATTAGGTCTATTGGTATGGTTGATTGTGTCGAGCTTGTGTTCGTGGACGCCACTTATTGATCATTTGCAATACGTATTGCTGACTTATATTTTCTCTCTCATCTCTAACAAAAATATCACTAACATCATCAATTGCAACAACTCCCAACGTCTATATCCCATATCAATCATCCAGTGGATGGTGGGATAAGAACTATCATGAACTTAAACTGCTCAATCCAACCATGCCCCTCCTCTTACGTTGTGCTGACAACGCCATGCCAGCAATAACAACTGAATTGTCTTTCACAACATCACATCTATTAACATACATGTTACAGAATGATAAATTTGCATCAGAGGAACGTGCCAGCGCTGCTAAGAAATTCCTTGGATATTTATCAGATAATAAGTTAAAGCAAGAATATGATACACAACGATGGAATTCACCAGGATTTGACCCCATGCGTCCATTCCTTGATGAGGAACAGCCTGATTGGAAAACTGATCCAAAGATTGGTAGTGACTTATCACGTTATATTGAGATACATACAGAGTTAGAAGAGACGATGAAGTTAATTAAGAGTGGACCAAATGATGAATATACCCGAGCTGAGAATGGATTGTTAATGTGTCAACGTGTTGATTTATGGTGTGCGGGAGAGGCTGAGGTGGAGGCTGCCGTGAAACACTTATTGAATTTGGGTAAAGAGTGTAATGATTTAGAACCGGATACACCGGAATACATTACGGAGTATTATCCAGGTGCGGCTGATTTGTAATTGTAGTAAGTGGTCGGGGGTTATGGAGAGGGTGTTAGGCCTCTGGGAATTGTCAAGGATCAGGGTGGGGAGTTAGGCCAAGTCCAAGTTGATACAAGTGTTGGTTTAGTTTAACTTCGGGGGTATAATTAGGATAGTCGGAAGGTCAAGGGAGAGTCTGTATATTAGATAATTAATTTAAGGAACATACTTCCACAAGTTAAAGCATATCTTTGTGTGTCACATCCGTCTCTGTCTTTAGTTTGTGCTCTATTTTACAATACATGCATATAAAGATACTCCGTGATATATACTCACTCACTCAAAGCATCATCTCTAGAGAAGTGGCTCTGCTTCTGGTGGCTCTGATTCTGGCCTAGTATATTTCTTTTTATACAACACATACCCCCCGAATAGCAAAGCCAAGAATACGATGACAGAAGATACAACGATTCCAGCAATAGCTCCACCTGACAAGGATGAACCATTGCAATTCGTGCCCAATGAAGTCACTGAAATAAGAGCAGGAGTCCATTTATCTTGAGGACGTACAAGCTCGCTTTTAGGAACACCATTCTGTTTTACCGAGTAGTCGAGGACGGGCGAATCATTTGACATAGACACATCATACAAGCAGTTCCCACTGGGGATGCACATCAGTGCTCGAAACTTTGTATCCAATTCATAACGATTGACGAAGTACCTAGCGTTTTGCTCTTGGATTTCTGTATACCTATTGTCTGAATAGTCTAATTTCCAGTCAATATAACCAGGAGTAGAAAACATATCTGAAGATATTGATGTTTGGTTGACCCCCCATTGTCTATACTTCTTCACAGTTCGGAATGAAATGTCAATTAAATCTTCATCTTGATTACACGCTGACTGGGTACAACTTCCGAGTAATGTTTTCCTTTGCTTCTCTACAGGATTATAAGTATTATAAGCCCTCATTTCATTGTTTCGATAGGTAATATCATCCATGGTAATCGTATAGTATAGGTTTGCCCCATATTCAATGTCACCTCCAAAGTCTACTGACGTACACATTCCCCGAGGAACACAAACAAACTCGTCAAAGAGAATGTTATTAGAGGTAGCATTATTGCAGTTAACAGTCCCATCCTTCAATGATTCTTCATTGTTTGCTTTGCTAATATTCCAACCAAGGGTAATGGGAGATGTTGTCAATCCACAGCCTGAGAAGTGACCCAGTAACTGAACAATAGACTCATCCTCGTTACATCTTGGTTGACATCCATCCCCAAAGAATGTCTGGGAAACTCTTATAGTATTACTATGTGAAGCTATCTCTTCATTGTCGTAACGTAGTCCATATGTTGCAGTAGGATATACTGACGGGTATTGATTACCAAGAAGGAGTGAGTAACATTTCTTAGCCGGGAGACAAGTTCGGTATCGATATACACCGACTGCCCAGTTACTAAGACCAGTGAGTGTGCAGTTCTTCCAAATACAATCTAGGACAACAACATCGTTATCATCCTTAACATTATAATCGAGATGAGATGTACTCGCACCGCTCAAGTCACTATCATAACCCAAAAACTGATGATGATCAAAGAGATGTTCTTCATCATTGCAAACGGGGTAACATCCTTCACCAAGTTCTATTGAAGTGATGGGATATTGAATAGACTTCTTATCATTAGTATTATAATACGTATCATGGAAGACATCTTGATCCGAATGTTGTACTACAGTACCATCGAATGTTATCTCATAAGATTTAATAGGTAACATGTATATACTAACTTGGAAGCATGATGCATCATCGTCTTTTGGAATACAATTCGTATAATCTACCAAACTTGTATGGTTTTCATACTTGATAACCGTAGATGAATTGAACATACCATAGTTACCTGATGGTTGCACAGAGAGTTTAGGATTCTGGTAGGAAGAATCTAATCCTGGTAAATTCTCCTTCCATTCGTCTTCAGATAGTGTGTATGTCACCTCGAGTAATGCTTCGTCATCTTTACATTGAAGTGTAGTAGCGACAATAGTAGTCAGAAATGCAGCGTATAGTATCATGATAATTTGTGATAGTTGTTTCATGTTGTAGAAGGTTGTGGAGTGGTTTATGTGTCTATTTATGTGTTGTGTGTCTTCTTCTTATCAGTCTTCAGTGTTTATAATTTATGCGAGACGTATTAACGAGACTTGAAACATCATCATGACCAAGTTCACCGTCTTGCAATATAATATCAACTCCGCTAACACACTTTCTAAAAGCAAGACGCCATTCTCGGTATAGGTACGCCATTCACTTCTCAATAGCAATGAGACAAAAGAATGAAAAGTTCAGTGTAAATAAGTGGTATCCTATTTTTTCATGAGACCGAGAGTGATGAAGGCCGAGAGGTGCTGACTACTATGACTACTCGCAGAACTCCAATGTTAATGAAAGATGTGTATATAGGTATATGCTATCTCGTCGTAAGATGGATAGATGAAGCATATTTGAGTGTGAACCCTCCTAGATCATCCAGATAGCCCCTTATTATTGTAGCTCGATACCTCTCGATACGAATAATAATAAAAGTTGTCAGGATTTTCTTCTCATCATCTGATTCTACACATACTAATAAGATTTGACCCGATAATATGGATATGCTAAATGATGATGCAATTAAATCAATCGGACAATCTATTGGAATATTATACGGTGCCGAATCATATGTTAGCTTTGCATCTACCTGCAAACGTTTTCGACGATTGTTACTGCTTCCTCCGTCAGCGTCGCACACATCAAAAAGAGAAGAAGATGCTAATGATGACAGTAGTACTTCTACAGGAGATGATCAAACATCTGATAGATTATTGACAAATCAAGTTGTAGAGTACGTCATTAGTCTCAGAGTAAGGGGTCAATACAGATCCCTCTGTCCTGCATGCAAACCTGAAAGAATATTCTTCCCAAATAATATCAAAACATTACATCAACTATCAATATTTGAAAAGTGGATAACCACAACAAACTTTATGAATGATAATCGTATAACATTTCTATTTGCAAGTACAGAAATTGAATCAAATATGATAGATCGGATACATCAGATTACTATGTTAATGAAACGTTATCCAAAGTTACGTGTTAGATTAGATGCACATTGTGGTACGGCTGCACCGTCGGGTATAAGTAGTTGGTTCTCTAGAGCACGGGGTATGTCTGTATGGACTGGAATTTGTGGTACTGAACATGATGATAATGGTATAATCAATGAAGGTAGTATTAGAACAACAACAGAAGAAGATAATGATAACGAAGAGGAGACTGGTATAGATTACACTGGCCGTTTCCAACTAGTTGTATGGGGCAAAATGATAACCAAGGTAGTATCAAAGTTAACTCAACATCCATATTATACCGATGCAAGTGAAGGACGTGGATGGGTGGAAGTATACTTTGTAGTGAGTGGAGATAATAATGATAGAGAAGTAGAAGATGAAATGATACTGCCGAGACGACATGCGTATTACAATTACAGATCAGCTGAATCAACAGATAGTGATACAGATTCAGATGAGAGTGTTGTTTATCATCATCACCATCCTCCTCCCGTCGTGGACTTGGGTAATCTATAGTGGGTTGACCAGAGTTGGTCACCGATGTAGAGTAGTATTTAGTGTATAAATTGTGAAAGAGTGTAGATAAAGGGCAAGACATGATCTTGGTTTTGTTTTGTATATGGTTTGACAGTAAACTAGAGATTTTAGATTTAATTATCTATCAGCTTACTAGATGCTCCCTATTGAGTTCCCCTCTGTATGTAACTTAGATATGATTATCAAGGGTGAGTACATAGGGGGTACATACTAGTGACATTATGCAAAATCAATTCTTTCCTAGAGTCATTTAAGACGGACGTCGGGTTCGCTCATCACTTTCAACGCTACTACACTCGTCTCAATCTGCTGCAAAAGGTATATCACTACATCATGAAGTTATCTATTGCAATCCTTTCCATCCTTGCTGCATCGGTAAACGCCGCTGATGAGACACCGTGTTCAGAATCAGCAGGAGTATGTGTCTGTTCAGGGTCTTGCCCGTCATTCATCACAATGGTCTAAGAGTTCTTCATCAGATAATGGAGTGGAAGTTTGTGTTGCATCCAAGGAGGGTGAGCATACTATGAACAACGACGGTTTTAGTGTAACTGCTACCGTCGATGGTGTGACTTATACGTCACCATTCACTGCATGTCCAGGTGAGGAAGGAGGAGGAGACACATCGACATCATCGGGGGCTGGCTTGGTTAGTATGGGATATTATGCTGGTGTTGTTGTAGCTTTTGTTGGTATACTTTAAATCAACGTCTCTGATAATAAATGATATCATGGGAGGTAGGCATATATAGGGGGGCATCTGGCGATATCTTTATGAGAGTACAAGTAGTGTTCGAGAATAAGTATATGTTAAGGAGATACGATCTGAGATGATTTATGGGGATGAGAAAAGACGAGACTCTACACCATGACAAGTAGTGTTCGAGAATAAGTATATGTTAAGGAGATAAGATCTGAGATGATTTATGGGGATGAGAAAAGACGAGACTCTACACCATGCCTAATGACAATCAAATTAAACAGAATCATACCCACAATGTGATACATATACATGTGTTTTCTCTTCCTTTCTTTCTCTAACCATATCTCTAGAGCCTAGCTTCACATGGAAGTTGTTTTAGATCTGTATAGATGAATGACTTAGACTTTAACATGATATGTTACTTCTTTTTTAATGTTCTATATTTGTCTAAAAAAACTATCCTTGCATCTCGTATATGCATAAATACCCATACAGCCACAGACGATTTGGTAAGTATGTGTCTGATTCATAAAGCTGATTGGGATTAGTGCTAACCTTTTACTCTTTATAATCTGGGATAGAGCTCTTGAAAAGGGAGGTATACTTGATCAATATATATGAACTCGGTATGTTTACGTCTTGAGATTGAAACACGAACCTGCCTTCCTCTCTTCTTCGGATGAGTTCCTGTTGTGTTTATCATTTCAAAATGGAACCTTAACATCTCTTGAGAGGGCGGGGCATCTTCTACTCTGGCATGTATGAAAAAGAGGGGTTCATGATTCTTCTTTTAGTGAACCTACATCTCTTTCCCTTTGTAACATGTGTATATATATGTTCCTTCTTTATTCTTTGTGGAACGTTCTATCTCTTCGTCACTACTTCTTGATAGAACAGAGACCTCTATTACTTCTTGGCAGACATAGAACTAAAGTAGCCCATAGTCATATCATTCCCATCAACATCCTTACATGGTAATAATCTTTCTTTTCGTACTCGTTTAGTTGGACGTGATGATGTTACTAATTGTGATGGAAACGATTGATGCTGAGCAGTAGCAGCTGTTGATGAAAGACTACGCTTCTTATTGTTGTGGTTATTGGAAGAAGAGATGTCATCACTGAAACTTCTACTATTCATATTCATCATCTGTCGATTTGATAATGTATTTGGTATAGATGAATACATTAATTGGAGTAAACTACTTGCTGACGAGGGTGGTGCTGCTGCTATTGCTGTTGTGGTAGTAGTTTCGGATGATATAATGGTAGGTGAATCATTAGTATTAGTAAGAGAGGAAGGGAGGTTGTTGTTATTGCCCCATGTTTCATTCATCTTGGATGATGGTAATGATGAGTTATAGGCCGCGGCTGATCTGCTATTGTCACCAACTGCAATATCGTCAAGGCGATTGCCTGTATTATTGTTGTTATTGGCAACTGTTACACTTGTCATGCCTAATGTTGATAGACTATTGCCAGATCGATTATAGAGGAGGTTAGTATTGTTGTTACTGTTGTTCATTAGTTCCATACTGATACGCTTCTTGAGCGGTAGTGATGAGTTACTACTTTTACGACGACGCATTAAGACTGATGCTGAACTGTTATGGTTACATATTGTTGCAGTTGCAGTTGATGGTTTGCTAGCTGTGATAGTTTTAGTGTCGATAGGGGCTACATTATCATCACTCATTTCCGCGGCCTTTAATAGACTGCTTACAAAACCAGACATGGTCTCGCTTAATAGTTTATGGTTGTTTTATATAGATATTGTTTGAGACAATCATATCACGATTATGTTGCATAGCTTGCAGTTGAGCCTATCGCGCGCGGAGTTTATCAACATCAATTCACTGCAAAAAAGAAATACAGTTTTGGAAAAAGACATAAGATGCTATTGAACAAAACCCCGAAGTTTGTATGTCTTTGTGAGTTTTGTGTGTATACTTGTGAATCTGACGTCATGTACGGTGTCTCGCCAAATACACGTCTAAATAACGGCTACTTTTTTCCAATCATGGAAAAATGCTTCAGATTCGAGCAGCAGAATTCATTGGCACATTGCAGCCTCCTATTGACCACATTATTCTGTATACTATCTGTGGTATATGCTGAGTATAGAAGCGGTTTATAGTAATAGCGTTGTATCAATCGGTGGCAGCGGCGGTCGACACAACGTGTGACGTTTTTCAAGTGCTTGCCTAATATTGCAAATAACTGCCAACAATTGCTTCTACTCTACACCCACAATTCATTGGCATACTCTTCTCTCCGACCAAACAAGTGTATATTATCAAAATAAAACAATAAAAACAGTCTAAAAAGAGAAGGTAAGTTTTTCTTGCAATGAACTAAAAACACTGTGCAAACAATTTTATTTTTGTGGTGATTGTTTTTGCTTTTTTGCAGTGCAACGATTATACGTGGTTTGAATGAATACACTAGCTCTCTATAGGGTGGTTTGAATTGATAGAAGGTTTATCTAAATTGAATTGGGAAGGGGGTGGGGATATATATTAAAGAGCAACGGAATATCTCCTTCAGCTTGCGGCTGAAGAAGAAATGTGGTGTCATAATTTTCATTGTCTTTGTGTTGAATGAGAAGAATAGTAGAGAGTAAGTTGTTGCTGCTTGTGCTAGAAGGTGGATATTGAAACGGTATGCATATAATGATGAGCAAGAGGGTGGTGTGCTAGTTCTTCTAATATCATTTGTGCTGGTTGGAGATTTTGACGTGAATCTACTCATTCAAACTCAATTCTTACACATACATTCTTTTTCAAAATCGTCACAGACAATCATACTCTAGCAAATCCTTTCTTACTTCTTTGTTGGTTGGAATTTTAGTTAGTCGAACAATTGTACAAGTACATCGTTGATTGGTTAGTTCATCAAAATCTTTCCATTGCAACAAAGTCTGTAGAAAGCAAATAATTACAAACAACAGATAGAAAATCATGGTCAAGTTACGTTCTCGTTTGATTCGTAGTCCTTTCAATTCGAGTGGAAGTGATGCATCACAACATTCTGGTGAACCATCATCCTTTGATCAACAACAACAACAATCGGGCATTAGAAGAAGAAATACAGAATCATCACAAGGCACAATCGCAGAACGTCGTCCATTTGAATCATTAGAATCGGCATCTGATATTGGTTCATCTACGTCTGGTACAACTAGCAGCAACAACAACAATAATAATAGCAACGTTGCATCACCAGGCAAGCGTAAACCGGAAAGTAGAGGGATAACTGCATCGATACGTCGGGCTAAGACTGCAATGTTTCGTATTGCTACTTCTCCTATGAATTCATCACACCATAACAACAATACGGGAACAGCTGCTGCTGCTGTTGGGAATAAAAATATGGATACAAGTAATGAAGATCAGTTGGCAGCAGTAGGTGCCGCCTCATCATCAACAACATATGAATCACCATTGGCATCAACACGATCAATAAATCGTACACCATCACAAGAGGAGAATGTTCCACCCATGGCGTTGCTCTCACCCAATTGTGGCACGTCCTATTATGCACATGCAGCAGCCGCTGCCGACAATAACATTCAACAGCAGCAGTCGAAGAAGTTACGTTACTCCAATGAATCAATGGAAGTGGATGCAAACAAGAATGTATTAGAATGGATGAAGGATGATGCCCCGCCTGAATTATTACCCAAGTTGTTATCATTCTGTGGATCACGTCAGATGAATGCTTTGTCGAGAGTGAATAAGGCATGGAATAGTGTTATGAAGGATGAAAGTGTTTGGAGGGTGTTGTGTGAGGATACACATAAGGTATGTTCTCTTCTTTGTATGTGTGTTCTGTTGTTTGACTTGTCTTTTCGTGTCAACTTGAGATTGTTTACTCACTCATCTTCTACCTGCCTTCTTCTACACACAGTGGTCGGATGGAAATGAGATACCAACCTCATGGGCTCAATACTACAAGCAGAATCCATGCGTACCAATCGATTATGACACAGTCGAGGCTGCCTTTGAATCAATCTCGTCTGGTCCACAGCATCATACAATTGAGAATCAAGTGGCCCATCGTTATCGTGAACAACGTAAGAGTGCACGTATCCTCCTCCATCCAGGACCTTACTTCTTACGCCATCCCCTCGTTGCCAATGTGATTGGAAATGTTGAGATTACTATTGAATCAATTCCCGATGGGAAGAGTAGTGTTCCTCAACATGGCATGACTTGGAGGCAGAATTATCACAAGTCCAAGACGATGGATGGAGAATCATCCTCATCAACTTCCTCTTCATCACAACAACTTCTCTTGCCTGGTGCATATCACAGTCCAAGGAATAGTACCAATGTCGACACAAGACGTCCAACCTCTCCCATTCTGAGACAAATGTTTGGTTGTGGACGTCGTTCATCGTCCTCGGCAGCACTGGATCAATCCTCATCTTCTGCTAGCAGTGATCTTGACGATGAGCTTAATGATTCTCAATCAGAGCATCGTGCCAAGTTCCATCAATCATGCTTCGAAGGACCACGTCCAACGGCATTACTATGCCTTGAATCACGTCGTGAGAATGAACCCATCATCCGTATTAGACAAGGTACCGTAAACCTTCATGGATTAAAGTTTATACATTACTGTGAGGGTACAGATATTTGGAATGGCAACGCTGCCATTCAAGTTCAAAGAGGATTTGGTCAACAGGGCCGGCCACTTCGAGTCAATCCTCCATCGGTTCAACCCACTGCCAACGTTTCTGATTGTGATGTTATGTCACTTAGTGGACGTGGTATTGTTATCATCGATGGTGGTTTGTCTCACATTGATAATACCAATTGTCATACCTCGGCTGCCACGGGTGTGTATGTTGGAGGACAGGGCAGTATGGCAACAATGGTACGATCCGATGTAGTTGATAATGGTACGGGTAATACACGGAATAGCACCCGGGGTAGAGGAGTTGCTCGTGGCCATTCAGGTGTTTATGTTGAGCAGGGCCTTGCCAAGATTAATGATTGTAACATCTCGGGCAATTCATTAACCGGCATTTCCGCCGTGTCAACTGTTCAGGCACGTTTGCACATTGAAGATTCGGATATACGTGCCAATCGTTCCGATCAGATGGAATTACCACCTATTGAATCAGGACGGTGTATTAATAGAAATAACACCACCTCTAATGACGGTGGTGGTCGTCCTCGATCAAAGTGGTTGCAAGATTCGGTCTTGATTGAATCTCCTAGAGGTAGAGATGAGCCACCGACGCCACAAAGTCCATTAGAAGATGCAATGTAGATATAAATTTTAGGGGGCTGGGGTTGAATATAGAGGGGGTATATGTAGTATAATAAAAGGGGAAACTTGTATATAAAGAGACATGGTTGCACTGTACGAAGACTATTCCTATTCTCATTAACTAAAACTGTTCAACAATTACTACATACAGATCCCAGAGGAAGACTTTTAACTCATTTCGTATCCCGTCTCAAACTTTATCCACGTCATATGCTCCTCTGGCCTGTCGAGTTTGTTTGTCAAGATTCTCTTGATAAAGCTTTCTGCTTTCTTCGTTGATATTGCGGGGACAAACACCGTTGTTACACAAATCTCCAGAGTCTCTTGCTGACTTTCCACAGTAGAAACAAAAGTGATGAAACTTCCCATACTTGTGTCGCATATTCATTCGACATGTGACAATACTGCATCCTTTTGTGTATAACCCAATGTTATTACACCCGGGAAAGGGACATCGTTTAAACCCTTCCACTTTGTTCTCAAGTTTTACAGTAGGCTTTTCACTAGCTCGATTCAGTATCTGATTCTGATGACGAGTCATCCTACGAGGAGGATCCTTATCCCAAATCTCCATTGAAGTATCACTAGTACTAATACGAGCACGTTTATTAGCTGGTTCACCTTCGTCATCTGATACAGGATTAAGGATCATCTTGATGGACGCAACTAATTCTTCTTCTTTCCTTGTGATATCGGCCTTCATACTTGCAATCGATTTCAGTGCATCTTCCTTCTCTGCAATAGCAGTGTCCTTCTCTTGTCTTATAGTTACCACCTTCTTCTGCACATCAGCTAACTCGTTCTTAAGCCTTTCATTCTCCTCTAGAACAAAGCCATTGGTTGTGTATTGTTTTAATAACTCAGACTCTCTCCTCTTCAGAGACTGACTTAATGTTGCAATCTCTTTATCCTTTTCTTCAATCTCCTCCTCTTGGGAAACGGCCAGCCTAACAGCACCGACTAATGATGCAATCTCTTCATCTTTTACAGCCCTCAACTTAGCAATCTCTTCATCTTTCGAAGCTTTCAACTTAGCAATCTCCTCATCTTTTAATTTCCTCAATTTAGCAATCTTGACCTCCTTTCCCCTTCGGACAAGATCTTGGGACTGTTGCTCTTGTTTCTTCTTCTTCTCATGCTGCTGAATTGCACGAAGATTATCAACAACATTCTTCCAGTATTTCTCTCCAACAGTTGCCCTTAGGTATTCCTTCAAACTTGGACTCCTGGCCTCATTCTGTTCATAGTATCTCTTAATCTCAGCCTTGGCATTGGCATGCATTGCAGTATCAAATGTCGGTCATAGTCTCCATAGTCGCCAACGATTGACGTCCCACGGCGGTAGTATCAGATACAACACCTCTCATCCTAGTATGCATATTATCCAAGTGAAGATTATTGTTGACAAGTTTTTTTGAGTTCACTTTCTGTTACTAGCTGTACAGCCCCACACAGATCATACAGTCCTGTGCCCCTTCTTCCTGCCCTCAACTTTAACGCCAAAAGATATTCTTGACAATCACCAATCGGCGGGCTTTTACTATCAATAATAGGAGGTGGTACCTCTTGATAGATTGTTATATTATGGCTTCCACTACATTATGCGTCTGTTTAATTGACAGCCTCCCCCGTCTCCCCCTCAATGGGGGAGACTGCTAACTTTGACATCAAGTTGGCTTCAAGACTAAAACTAAGGTCTTGGCCACAGGCACTCGGATTTGGTTCTAAGGCACAGCCTAAGGCACTCACCTTATTGGGAGTCTGTTGGTAGTAAGTGGGAGAAGGTATCCTGAAAGCCGGATCTAAATCGCTGGGAGATCGACCTATTTCTGCTTTAGGTTAAACACGAGAGAAGATTTGTATACAAAACCATGTACTGAAAAGGAGTTTTCGGGTGAAATCCAAATGTTTGTTTTGCTTGAGTTCGACTTCATCTGTTTGGTGTCTATCTTTAATATATAGGAGGCCAACAACACTTTCACAAGTGAATCTACCTCCTATTGATGGTATAGAAGTGTGTGGTAGGCCGCTGGTGTCAATAGGGAGCACGGATAGTGGCGTTATACCTCGTTGTACTACTCGAGCTACAAAAGTTGAACATAAGACGTGTCAACAATAATCTTCACTTGGATATGCAGACTACTAGTAGAACGAGAGGTGGATCCGGTAGTATGTCGCCACCCCGTAGTCAGATAGCATCATCAACAACTAATAATGCCGCCGCAGTGGCACGTCAGTCGGCGGCTGCAACTTCGCATACTATGACCGACCAAGAGAGGAAGGCTACTAATTGTATCCAAATGTTCACTAGAGTTCTTATGAAGTGAGTTTATGTGTATGGTGGATTGCAACTATTCTTTGAATTGTTTGTAATATCTCAATTGTTGCAATTGTTATCATCATGTACCACAGCTACCTTGAGACCTGTGATACTGCAATGCACGTCAAGGCCAAGGCTGAGATTAAGAAATACTATGAAAAGAATGAGGCCGGGGGTCCAAGTTTGGAAGAATGCTTAAGGGCAACTGTTGGAGAGGCATATTGGAAGATTGCTGTTGATAATCTTGCTATACATCAACAGTATGAGAAGAAGAAGAAACAAGAGCAGCAATCACCTGCCGCGCAGCCCTCCAAAGATGTAATTCAGGCAAGACAGATGCTCCGAAGGGGTAGAGAGGAGATTGCCAAAGTGAGGGCGTTAAAAGATGAGGAGATTGCTAAATTGAAAGCTTTAAAAGATGAAGAGATTGCTAAATTAAAGGCATCGAAGGATGAAGAGATTGCATCTAAGGATTCAGCCCTCGTGCAAGATGAGGAGGAGCTTGCTCGATTAAAGGCATCAAAAGATGAAGAGATTGCAGAAAAGGATAAAGAGATAGCAACATTAATGGCGGCAAAGGATAAAGAGATTGCAACATTAAATGAGTCTCTGAAGAGGAGAGAGTCTGAGTTACTAAAACAATACACAGCCAATGGCTTTGTTCTAGAGGAGAATGAGAAGCTTAAGAACGAAGAGATTGCAGAAAAGGATAAAGAGATTGCAACATTAAAAGCGACAAAGGATAAAGAGATTGCAACATTAAATGAGTCTCTGAAGAGGAGAGAGTCTGAGTTACTAAAACAATACATGACTTCTAAGCCCCTGGTTGATAAGGTAGATTTAAATACCAATGATAATGATAACGACGAACCTCCAAGTAAACGCCGAAAGTGTATCGCGGGTATTGTCCTAGAGGAGAAGGAGAAGAGGTTAGTTAAGATTAAACAAGAGCAGGTTGAGACACGGGCACACTTACAAAGGGTTGAAGATGAGAAGGAGCTTGCCCTAGAATGCAAGATTTGCTTCGAAGTGAAGGAGGAAAGGTATGCGTTGGTGCCTTGTGGACACATCATGTGTGCACTGTGCAAAGAAAGTTATTCAGAATGTCCAACATGCTCACGTCATGTAGAAAGTCATCTCCGGGTACATTTGTAACGAGTTGTGTGTGTGTGTGTGGGGGGGGCATATTTGGGAAGTAGTTAGGGAGGGTGGAGTGCAAACTTAAACTACTCGGGACTGGGACACAATTAAGAAATGGGCTTCACTGGGTGTAGGATTTCCATTGCGCCTGTCTTGATTGGGAACAAAAATTAGTGTAGTAATACTTTATGTAAATAGGAATATGAAACAATAATTGCGTTATAGATACAGATGTAGAGGTCAGAGATATGCTGCGTTTGGAATTTATATCTGGAGACCCGAGTAACGGAAAGGATTGTTAGGGCACTGATTGATGGGAATGATCGTAGTATTGAGGCTGATAAGAGACGGTGTGGCCAGTAAAGAGTGTTGGGTATGTCATATGTTTAGTGGGGTGTATAATAGTATTTAGATGAGATGGGGAGAGCGACCTTGGATGTTCTAGTAAAGTGAACACTAGGTTCTAAACAACAATACATAATCCATAATAATTAACATTAGTTCACTCCTCTATGACTGTAGACGTATCTCCGGTACGGGCCGATCATTAAACTCAACCGGCATACAGTTGCCCAAAAAACCTACCTCTCGTCAAGATCCACTAGCAAGCGAACGACTCCCCATGGCAGCAATTGCAGCACCATCAACTTGACATGATTCTAACAGTGACAAAACTTCCATAAAACTTCCTTGCGGATCTTGACCAGAACGATCTTTGATGGCAGCAATTGTATCATCGTCAACTCGCTTCGCTTCTATCATGTCAGAAAGTTCACCAAATCTCCCCTGCCAACAATCAGTGGCAATCACTTGCTGCCCCACAAGCTCCTCGGCATCTTCTAAATCTTCCCTTACCTCTCTTAAGTTGGCCTCGGCAGCTTCCTTTTCTCCCCTTCCACCCTCTAAAGCAATCTCTGCAGCAGAATACCAAAGACACTACATAATACAAACTCTAATAGCTTTATTGATACGTATAGTTGAACTGATCATTAAGCTCAATCAGTACGACCTAATACTACATAAAAACATAGATATAAAGATATACCCCAAGCAAACTCCACAACTTTTGTCTATACATATGCCACTTCAACGATTCGTAATGGCAGCAATTGCGGCACCATCGACACCGGCAGCTTCGGCAAGTGCTTTTAGATCATCATATTTGCTTTGCCAACGATCAGTAAAGACTGCCACTTGAGTAACTGTCTCGTTGGCAATGTCCAAGTCGTCCCTTACATCTTCTAAATCTGCACGTGTCTCATTCAAGTTTGTCTCTATGGCTTGTTTCTCTACTCTTACATTCTCTAAGTTGGTCTCAGCGTCACTCTTTTCCTGCTTAACTTGTACCAATCTCTGATGGTGCTGCTTGTTTTGTTCATGTTGAAAGGCTAAAGCACTTTTGGGAGAATCGTCATCTGTTCGGGGACGTTTATTAGACTCTTCAGTTCCCTCTCCGCTAGTCAAATCTATTGTCTCAACTTGTTTAGAATTCTTTAGAGCTTCTTTCAACAGAGCAATCTCTTGATTCTTGGCATTTAGATCAACTCTTAATTGCACACTGTCATATCTTAATCTTGACTCCTTCTTGTAATATAAACAGTCAGTGATAGGACAGTTGGTATCCGTACATCCTTTGACATGGATTTTCAATAGAGTCTTCACCCCTCGACAATTCTTACAGCCGCCTATGACCTGTTCCGCGTTTGTTTGGCAGAAGATGATTTAGAAGGACAAAACAAAACACGAAGCAACGAGATTGATTATCAGTGTATGCTTACCCGGCACCCAACCCGATGATTGATGTATTTTTTCATCTCATTACATTTAGGATGAGAGCACTCGTCTGCGGTACACTGAGAAGAATGTTCAACAAGAGACACATGCCATTGCAATGTTTCATTTTCAAACAATGTACAAGCACCTCTAACCGCCTCTTCACTCATGCCATTGCTCAGATTCAGCTCTTGAATGGTCGTATTGACTTTGAGGGCTTCAGCCAACAAATCCACCTCGCCCATACCGTCACACCACCGGCTCCCAATCGTCTATACCGATATTATTGTCAGCCAAACATAACTTTTTCAACGACTTGTTCTCTTTGAGTGCCTCGGCCAAGCTTTCAATATGTAGCTTGCTTTCCTTGTGATCAGCGCCATTATCATTGTTGTTCAAATACAATTCTTGGATTGTCTCATTAACTTCAAGTGCATCAGCCAGTTCATCCATTCCTTCTTCATTGATTAGATTATGGGATAAGTCCAACTTTCGGATGGTATTGCTCTGTGCAATTGCATCTGCTAATTTCCCATCATCAAGGGTTAAACTGTTGTAGCTCAAATCAAGATCATCTAGCACTGTACTATGTTCAATCACATTATACACCATACCTAATTCACCATCATCATCATAGCCAAGCCCCACTCGTCTGAGATTGATTATCTTTTTCTTAGCGAGATTTTCAGTAAGAGAAGTGACTAGACTCTGAACTATAGAATCATCACTAAAACGACTACCAAATGCTATATCTAACCAATAAATAGATTCATTAATAACCAACGCATCAGCCAAACTTCTAGCACCCTCAACCCCAAAGATGGATCTTTGCTCGTCCCCTCTAATATTGCTACCTTTTATATACACATGAGTGAGTGTTTCGTTCTCTTTAATTGCAGCAGCTAAGTTTTTCACTCCTTGTAGACTGATCATATTATGGGATAGGTTTAACACCTTGATAGTTGTATTCTTTGCAATTGCCTTTGCTATGTTTCCTTTCTTTGCAAGTGAATATGAATCATCATGAAGAGTGAGATTACACCAACTCAAATCAAGTTCCTGTAGAACGGTACTTTGTTCAATAACTTTGACTAGTGTATCTAAATCGCCAGCACCTAAACCCCTACCAGGTTGATAATTAAAACCTATCAGTTTACGGAAATTGATTGCTTCCTGCTTGATAAGCTCATCAAATTTCATCGGTGCCAATATTTTGATATAACTTATGAGCAGTCTCAGCTAGATGTATCCTAAACTATATCTACCGCTATCCAAATATACCACTAAAGAAAATGCCCCAGTTCAACACTCGAGAGATGCCTCCTTTACTTTACTACCACGCTTCACTCGCCGGCAATAGTTAGGTATGTATAGTTCTGTTGAGAGTTGGTATTGGTAGTCTACTGAATGTTAAACAAAAGATGCACGGTATCCCTAACTCTACCGACTAATGCATACCGCCAAATGATTATCACTGTAAACACTAAAGGACAGTGCCTTTATTACTCTATTCATCACCTGAGGCAGATAGTATACTTTCTACACTACACGCCACGGGTATGAGGCGCTAATCTATTCTCTTCATATCACTTTATTCATCGGCTGCATTTGGCGATCAAACCTACATCCTCTACCCAACCTAGCTATCCTATCATACTAACTTTAGTCACATCCTTTGCTGCCCTCAATCGAGCAATCGTCTCCTCTCCCTCCTGTTTCTTGTTATCTTTGTACGGTTAATATAAACTTAGAAACATAGATAACTATCGATACTGATTAAGTATAGCCTCGCACCTTATCTTTTCCCTTCCTCATTTACCCACAAACTTACAAAAGTAAAACACAAGCTTACAACATATTCGCTACCATACTTCCACAACTCAGACCCCCCATCACCTACTACCCATCAGCTCATGTTTGCCACAGTTGCCGATACAAACTCATCAAAATTGAGACGGAGACGGCCCAGAATCTCGGCTACTTTGTCCTTATCAGCTCCTCCGGCTTCTGCAACGGAAGCAAGTTCATCAATCTTACTTTGCAAAAAGCTCACATAATCGTTTATATTCTCCTCCTTTACCTTGACAGCTTCCTTGATTGATTCATGCTGAATTAGGAGGGCGCTCTTGGGGGTACCTTCTCCAGTACGGGCTCGTTTGTTGGGAGGTTCACTTTCTTCCTCACAGTGGTCAAGTCTGGGTCAATGATTATCTCAAGCTGCTGTTTCTGCCCCTTAATCGTAATCGCCACCGTTAAAGATGTAACCCGTTTGTCTCTCTTGGCAATCTCTCTATCCTTCTTTGCAATTTCTAAATCTTTGCCCTTTAATTCCTTGTCAAGAAGTTTGTTTCAGCACAGCAATCTCTTTCCTCTTTGGATCGTTGAGTATGGCATTGATCCGATCTCTCACACGATTGCTGATGGTGTTATTGCCACTGAAGTCAAGTGTTTCGATGTTATGATTGGCCTCAAGAGCATCAGCTATCTTCTCAGCACCCCGATCTCCAATCTTATTGTCATCTAGATATATCTCTTGTATACCCGTGTTTATTACAAGAGAAGTTGCAATACTCTGAGCACCCTTATCACCGATACTATTGGTGCCTAAATCAATTGTATGTAAACTTTTGTTTTCTAATAGAGAAGTAGCAAGACTTTGAGCCCCCTTATCACTGATATTGTTATCGTTTAAACCAATCCATTGTAATGTTTTATTATCAGCTAACATCTTAGCAATGTATTTAGCTCCCTCGTCACCAATGATATTATCATATAAGTATAATCCCTGGAGTATATTCGTATGGTTCCTTTTGAGTGCATCAGCGAGGAGTTTAATTCCTTCTGGACCAATATTATTGTTGTATATATATAGCTTTTTCAGTGTTGTATTCTTTGCAATTGCATTGGCCAACTTTCCATCATCAAGTGTCAGATTATTGCCCTCTAGCCATAGATCTTCTAGAATAGTACTCTGTTCAATTACTTGGTAGAGTACATGATCCAAATCACCATCAAACAAGCCCCTATCACTCAGATTAATGAACTTCTGCTTGACGAGCACATCAAAATTCAACATACACCCGCTATCTTGCTTCTCCTTCTTTTTCTTCCTAACTTTTTTTGGTGACGATGATTTAGATTGAATCTTCTTCCTCTTTGATGATACAAAGGGGGTAAGAATATGATTAGCCTCCTTCCAAACTAATCCCTTTTTCGTTTCTACTAATCCCTTATCCTTAGCCGAATGTTCTACGAATTGCTTAGTACTACCTGTATACTTTTTACTACTGTTATTATTACCAGAAGTATTCTTAAGTTCACGTTTTACTTCCTCAGGTACGTGTCTACATTCTGAAAAGTGACGACATTCAATCATTGTTTGGGAGGAATGTATTGTTGATAATTTTGATGGATATGACACTATAATTTATTATAGAATGAGTATAGAAGTTAGTATGTTGTATGTAAATTTGATGTATGTTAGATTTATTATGAAACATACTCACCATGTTGTCCAGCCTTTTCCCCATCAGACATATCTTTGCAAAATACACATCGAATACCAACACATCCTGAAGTATAAGCCGGAAGAAGTTATTGTTAATACTACACTCTCAATATCAATCATGTAACAATTTAACTGCAAAGAAATAACTAAGACATACCTTTTGATACCATACCAGTTGGACCTTTAACTTTCGTATCCTTTGATACCATGAAATATTCAATACAATTATCACGAAAGCTGTATATATTGTATGTATATACGGTAGTTTAACATATAATATGAGATATGTTAGATTGCAAAAACGGCACAAGATGTGCACAAAAAATATAGATACGTACTAGCATTGATGTGGTGATAGATATTGTTCATCACGAGGATCTGAACAATACATTGGGAATGGAGATGTCATGGTTGGTGTGGGGGTTGAGATATGGCGGCTAGAGAGAGGTTGCCTTGTTAGATAGAACTCACACAACAACGCTACAAATTGCAAAGAATAAAAATCTTTATTTAGCGAGTGAACGATCTTCAACTCTTCACTTACTCATATCGCCTCTCAAGATTGCATTGCAAACATATACCGTCGACGGCATTGAAGATGACGACCTCTAGTATCATCATGGATACGCTCTACAAACTCTCCTCATTGGTATTACCAAGCGGCCCGCTATCAAACACCCCGACGACTGCTACAAAAGTTGCAATTGATAATGGTATCCTCTCATCGTCATTTCTAACACCACTCTTATCATTACTCCATACCAACTCACATATCTCAACCACAACATCATTCTACGAATTACAAACCTTAATCTCTGCATTATCAATCTTCTTCTGTAGATTAGTTATAATCAATGGCTCATTAACTTCCTCGCCTGACGGGCATACTTCTGTCTTAGGCCACTCGTCACTAGAATTTATACTAAGATTGAGTATGAGTTGTCTATTGTTTAGTATGGTATTATTAAACTTTAATTATGATATTATATGTAGTGTTGAATTATGGAGTCATTTAGTTCCTGGATTGATTGGTGCGTTTGTTAGTTATATGAATAAGAGAGGCGTGAAAAAAGTTGATAAGGAGCCTTTGATTAAAGTTGGTATAGATGGCAATGTTACACCAACCAAGGTTAAGAAGAACAAGGATAGTACGAAACAACAATCTAATATGCCCAAACCGTCACTATCCATGTCAATTGGTATAGCAATAATCATCCTACTATCACCACCACTCTGTCTCTACACATGTCGTCTATTCTCCAATCCAATCTTCCTCTCTACACTAATCCTAAACACACCAATATTTATATCAAATACATTACAATATATGTTCCCACTATCAGAACTATCAGCTAGTTATAATATTATATGTTCATTCGTTAGTGATAAGGTTTTATTGCATGATATGATTGTACATTTGTTATTTGTTACGTTTCATATCCAAGTTAGTTTAGGTCATATTGGTATCGCCTTCTTGACGAGTGAACAACGGAGGAAGAATATGTTAATTCGTATGGATGTTGATGAGAAAGAGGAAGGTGTTGACAGTGCATCTAGTAAGGTGGGAAAGAAGAAGGGAAATGGGGAGGCATCAAAAGAGAAGAAGAAGAAGAAGTTTGATCCAAGTTCCAAGTTTCGTAGATCGGCACCGACTTTTATTCTGCTTACGGTATTGCCGTATATGTTTCAAATCATCTTATTTGGTAAGTGAAGAAAGAAGGCGGAATATCCAAGCAATTCATACATCTTCTCATGCACGTGGCTCACTTATCTCTTCCCCCTTCCCTCATCAACGCAGGCAACTTGAACAAGTTTGCATTCATTCAAGTACAAAATCAAATCCACAGATCAGTTCGTATCCATGAATTATTCGATCATGATTCTCATCTAACTGCATTGGCAAGTGATAGTGCAACATCTCCCGATGTATATGCTAGTTCTATGGACACGGTAGTTTCAACCTCATATGATATGTTCAATCGAAAGTTATTTAGTCTACCCAAGTTGATTATATTACCAGGCGTGATTGCCCGTCAGCCTATGCTACTTATTAAGATCTTTCCATTTATATTCATTACGGACATGTTAAAAGGACGGATTGTAGCCTCGGTTACTGATAAGGTTGAGGAGTTGCAGAGGGAGGCACGAGATGTAAACTCGGTACGACAGAAAGTGGAGCAGTTTGATATGAAAAATGCGGAATTGGTATGTAGTACACATCATGTGTTGTTCTTTACATTCATGCCGTCTACTTGTGTGTATATCTAAAGCACATCCTTTTCATCCTCCATCCAACAGCTTCGTAGATCGGGAACGGGTGCCACGAGATATACACAAAGACGATGGGATGAGCTGACACTTGAATATCAAGCCTTGATGGCAGCGGGAGATATATTAAGACGGACACGAGGATTCTTTTTATGGTATGTATCTGCTGGCGAATTAGTACCTAAACCAAAGACTGGTCAACATAGAAGTCAGAGGTGTGAAATGTAATATGCCTTGCTTGATGTACTACCAGTTTGATTCTCATCGTCTACACCTCACTTTCTCTTCTCATTATATAGGTTACAACGAAACTTCGTCTTCGTGGTATTAATAGACTGTGCATTATCAAAACTATTAGCCGAGGGAAGTATTGTAGTGGCCGAGATCTTTGTCTTTAGCCGTGCCATTGAAGATGTTGTTGACCTACTGTTGATTAGAAGCCGATCCGAGTCAGAACTGGCAACTCTCATGACACAAGTTGAGAAGTTGAGCTCTTTAGATGAAGTATGGAGCAAGAGTAAAGAAGCTAGGTTGCTGCCGTGCAATATTGGAAGTACGAGTGGTATTGAGTTATCCAACCTTCAGTATTCAAGAGGCACGGCATCTGTTAATGTTGAACAGTTAGTTTTAGAACCGGGTGTTTATGCTGTCACTGGGGCAAATGGCAGTGGAAAGAGTACTCTGTTTCGATTACTCATGGCTTGTAGATCAAACGAACGGCCAATTGATCTACATGAGAGTATAGTACTGGGAACACCAGCACATCAGTGGGACTTCTCGGACAATTCTTGTTCTGCACCGGATAGTGATGACTGTAAAGTGAATCAAGATGAGATATCGGGAGATATGACATCCATCACCCTACCATCTTCTGATATTGTTGAGATTTCTCAGACCTTCTACTGGCCACTCTACTCAAAGCCAATCGATTGGATATACCAAAAGCATATCACATCTGATTTAAGTGAATCCGAGAGGAAGGAATGTGTCCAAAGAGTTGCTGATGAGCTACAGTCCCTTTCCTTTGCTCAATCTCAGAAGAAGGAAGACGTGAATGGCTCGGTTGGGGAGTCAGATATTGAGGACACTTCGAAGAGTAATGGCACAGTAATTGATAACCTCATGGTTGATCTGCAAGAGGAAAAGGAAGACTGGTTCAATGAGCTGAGCGGTGGACAGAAGAGCAAGGTAGAACTCGTGAGGAAAGTGTTTTTACGAGATGAATGCCCAAGTGTACTACTCGTTGACGAGACAATGGCACCACTAGACCCGTCAAGTAAGAGCCAAGTCATGTCCAAGTTGAAGGCATTCTGTGACAAGAGTGTCGTCCTAGTCATATATCATACAGATGTAGGACGAGTGGAAGCTTCCGATGACGATTCTTCCGAGGCAAATGCTGAAGAATGTGTACCAAGCAACAACTTCTTTGATCATAACTTGCATGTGGTAGATAAACATTTGACAACAAGGCCCGTTTGTTGAAGTAAAGATAAAGAATAAGTTGTAGTATGACATGACATGACAAGAGAGGTTACACCAAGTAGTGTTTAGAGAAACGGTATCCAAAGAAACATGATCTTCAGATGTGAAATTTTCAGTGATGCAGTCATCACAATCTTGAGAGCACAATAGTGGTAAAACCAGGTTATAAGAGGTAAAACCATTGACTCAACAACCAAAATATGAAGTTGAATTATGATGAATTGATCGAGCAGAAGACTATCTATCTCGAGTATGAGGGCCTGAAGGATAATGATTTAGATGTACTTTACCAAGTTATTGAACAAAGTACTGTTCTAGAGAAACTGGATTTGGGTCACAATAATCTGACACTCGCTGATGGAAAGTTGGCCAATGCAATTGCAAACAATACAACACTGAAAAAGCTATACATATACAAAAATAACATTGGTCCTGAAGGAATTAAACTCCTCGCTGATGCACTCAAAAAGAACAATACTACTCTTGAAGAATTATACTTATTTGAAAACAACATTGGTGATGAGGGAGCTAAATACATCGCTGAAATGTTGACTGTTAATAAAACATTACAAATTATTGGTTTAAGCAGCAACAATATTGGAGATCAGGGTGCTCAAAGTCTTGCTACTTCTCTATTAGAAAACACGGGTATACGAAAGGTATATTTGCTGAGCAATAACATTGGAAACAAGGGGACTAAAAAGTTAGCAGATGCTCTTGAATCCAATCATAACATCGAAACTATTGATTTATGTGGCAATAACATCAATAACCATCAGATGAAGAGGCTCAAAGACATACTTGACGAACCAAAGAGGAAAGAGATTGTTACGCTGAAACTATCCATTGCAAAAAAGGATAAAGAATTAAAGAGCAAAGATACAGAGATTGAATTGTTGAAGAAGGAATCTACTAAGAAGGATCGAGATCTTGCCAAGAAAGACAAACGGATCATATCATTTGAGACAGCTATTAGGGGGCAGGTACAGCAGTTTGAATCGATTCTTGATCCTGTAGATTTGACCAGTGAGGATGAAAGTGCCGAACCTGCCAACAAGCGAGCCCGAACACAAGAAGATACCCCCAAGAGTACCCTAGCTATTCAGCATAAATCCATCAAGGAAGCAGTCAAGGTAAAGGAGGAGAATATAAACGAGTATGTGGACTTTCTTTGGGCAAAGTTGCCAAGATTAAGGGCCGCCTTCGTCTCATTTGATGAGTTTGTATCGGCAACTGCCATGGCAAACATGAGTTAATGGGTAATGAATAGGTGTTAGAAAGTGTTTCGTGGGTGTGTAAAGTTGTAATAGATTGTATCCGAATGAGGAGGTGAAGTGGAGGAGAAGGTGGACAGGATATGAATTGTTTAGAAGTAAATCTAGCTTTTCTATCTCCCTTTACACTTAACTTCTTCTACTCCTTAATTCAGACTTTTGGTCTACTCTATCTTTCCTATGCCTATGCAGCTTTTCTCTTAACATGTCATATATATTCTTCAATCCATCACCAAAAGATAATTCAGTCCCCTCGTATGCCATAAATGGTAACAAAGTATCCTTTATATCGTTCATGCCAGCAAGTACTACAACTATGTCATAATCGATGTTATCAACTTCATCTCTTTTGAAACTACTCTCTTCGTTACTGAGCCATTTGTGAAGTATCGCCGTAATACCCTTGGTCGATGCACCAGGAGTGCCCACACAGCTCCATTGCACAGTGCGACCGAGTTTTCTCGCAAGATGCATTGCAATAGATTCGGGAAGAATCGGCGTACTTGATTTAATTATTCCGCATCCGGCAGCTAATGAGTCGCCTACAACTAATATCTTGAGAGGTAGTTCGCCATTATCTTTCGATGATATGGTATTCTTGCATATACGAGTTGAGCTAAGTGCTACCTTTCCTCGTGAAGGAGAGACTGGATGTGGTGCATCGCCGTGATTCAAGCGATACTTTGCAATGAAATATGAACCTTGAACCTGATGCTACCCCCAAACCGAGGCATAACTTCCCGAATTGCTTTGCTGCTTTATGTATAATGTTCGTCATGATAGAAGAGAGTTATCAGTTATCATTGCAATAAACAGTACAGCGAGGTCCCAACACATAAGCAGCGATGAGAATTTTCCCTCGAATCTACTGAACTCTCACATAAATGATAATCGGCTTGGCATCGTCTTATCCACTACACTCATATTCGATATACTTGCCCAGCAAGGATAACGTTGTTCATAACACAATGTTTACAAGTTGTTATGATCTCTACGACGATATATCACACCACTGACATAAGAGATTGAGCCCATGATGATACCTTGAGCCCGAAAGATACCCCAAGATACTCAGCAACTAAACATCTTATTGCTATCATATTGATCGTCCACTGCATCGATTGATGAGGTTGAGAACAGTCAATAGATCTGAGCGATGGTCGGTGGTAGTGGCAGGACACAACTTGAGTAGAGTAAACATCTTAGCTTTGGAAGCAGTCAACCTTTCATTGAGCGAGCGAGCATAAGGAGAAAAGGAGACCGTTTGATCGCAAAATGAAGATATTTTTATTCCTCGATGTCATGATATGAATGAACTCATTTTCATACCTACTACTCATATTACTCTATAGAGTACTGATTTTGCCGCAAATATGACCACCGCTTCCATTATATCACTATTAGTATCTACCTATACCTCCATGACACGTCTATTCAATGGCTAGGTATCCACGGCTGTAATTATTGAGGAACAGTATGCTCGAGTGGCTAGCTAATAATTATGTATCATCGTATTAGTATATCATCACCTAATGTATGAGCTTGGGCGTAACACAAATGATATTCTAACAGATTGACAGAAGAAATGGATATACAAACAGTGAAGTGCAAACATAAGTCAACTATACTTTTTGCTCGTTGACAAAAGCAAAGAACACGACAAATAATGTTTAGGGCCCGAAACATATTTGTTTCGGGTCCAGTACAATCATCATACTTCCCTTACTTGAAATTGAAAAATTAACCAAGTCACCAATATGAGCTTACTCGGTAAACTTATTAGATACTTTGTGGAGGTGAGTGCCTATATGTCTTTAAATCTCACTGTAGCTACAGCGATAAAATCGCTGTAGCTACAGTGATCATAATCGCTGTAGCTACAGTGATCATAAATTTTTAGTAGAAACCAAATATTTCTTTTGGTTCCTACCAAATATATTTGCCAAGTTTACCTCCTTACTAAAACACATCCAATTCGGATCGTATTACTTCTACTTCATCAATAGTACAAAAGGAACCCAACATAAAACGAGCTCACTCTTGAAAACGAGTTCAAATTCATCAACAATACGAGTTCAAATTCATCAACCAAATAATTTACCTCTTTACTAAAAATTAACAACCCAAATAATAAGTTGGCAGCAATTGCAATTAGCAATGATGAGATGGTACGAAATGTATAACAAAATGAAGGCTGATGGCTGGTATAGAATCACCGGAGAAGATTCAACACCATGGTATTTTGTCCACCCATCATGTAAGGATATGAGTATAACAACAATATTACGAGAAGGAAAGGAAGGTGAACACTATCTCACCTCTGTTGAAGATATAAAGACATATGCCCGTATCAATCTTGGTTGGATACCACCGCAAAATATATCACAGGGATTGGATGCTGCTGCCAGGTCAGAGGAGAGTAGTAGAGGATCAACTAGGGGTAGTGATAGTCCTTTAAAATCATCACAGAGTACCTTTACTATCATGGCAAGTAGTGATGCATGGACTCTTCTCGTGAAACATTTTGGTTTTACATACCATTGTGGAAATTACTACTTTCCTTCTAACAAGAAGAACCAAACTGGTAAAGATTCTCCTACTGTCTATTTTGGTACAATTAAAGAGTTACAGAAATATCTATGTGCCTATGGACTGCCAGAAGTAATGAAGTTACTAAATAAGGGTGAAATTGAAAATCTGAATAGGTGGATTCGTTATGCAAATGTGATCGGTCTAAGCGATGCGGCTAAGATCGACCAAAAAGATAAAGGCATTGCCTGGGTAGATGCATGGAGAATGCTTCAAAAGCTTGGACTTGAGTATAATAGTGGCTATCTTTACCCGAATTCATCACTGACAAAGCCTCCTTTGAGGTTTGACCGTCAACAAGATTTCGTTATCCATCTTGCTAGATTGGGTATTCCTTGTACTAATGAGGACACGCTGGATAGAGATGATAGGCTGAAGCTTGATCTTTATATCGCCAAGATTGGGTTGGACAACATTGACAGTTTGTAAGTATGAGAAAGTATAGACTTAATATATCTTTACCCTTCATCTTTTGCTCACCATACATACCCTCTACAGCTTTCGTGTTGACCCTTATACTAGTGAACGTATCAACAAATCCAGATCTGCTCAACTTAGTCATGCAAATACAGGGGCACCAACAAACAGTAGTAATAATCATTATGAAGACAAGAATAGGAAAGAAGAGACAACACCTTATACATTTGAATCTGATGAAGATTCCGTTGATTTGTCTCCACCTCCTCCACATGATTGTAGTGGTGGTTCTGGTAGTTCAATCTGTGATGGTGATAATAATGAGAGTCTAAATGTATCATCAGCAAGTGATGGTGATGGGGCTGGAAGTGCCAATAATGAGATGCAATTGGCAAGTTCAGCATTAGTAGACGCTCATTCACAGTCCAAATATGATGGTCAACAAGCAGTTGGTCCATCGTCATCACAACCTCTCAAAACATGTGGAAAATGTGGCGGTGAGAAGCAGAAGTGTAGCTATATTAATGACGAATGGCTCAAACTTGAAGATCAGAAACGGAGATGTAAAGAATGCAGAAAAGAGAGAAAGAGAAGAATAAAGAATCTTGAAAAGTTAGAGGGTAAAAGAAGGAAACTCAAAGAGAAGTTGGATATAGAGATAAAAGTTCTCGACGAGGAGATTGGGCTGTTAAGGGGAGATCTAAGAGAAGAAGATGATCATGGACAGGATAATAAGAGAGTGGAGACTCACCAAGCTCGTGAACAAGGAAGGATGCAACGGCAGGTAAATGATATAGATCTAGTAGTTCTGCTTGATTGTAAGACAAGTCAAGTCATCATAAATTGTACCCAACTTGTGGGGAATCAGCTCAAGAACAATACAATCGAGAACGAAGAGCTCACTAGCCTCCTCCAAGATAAGAAAGACGGGAGTCTACAACTTATTGATGTGAGAAAACCTGACAGCCGCTTCGATCACAATGGCCGAGGGCTTTCATTAGATGTTATGCCACAGGGCCAATCTGAGGAGAACAGGTTTGCTGATGCGATTGTACAGCATGCAAGTGCCATTGCTGTGGCATTAGCAACTGGAAAGAAGGCACTAGTTTACTGTGAAAATGGGAGGTCTCGATCCCCTGCTGTAGTGGCTGCTTTTTACATTCTCTTTAGGGGAGTGTCACTTGGTGGAGTAAAGATTTGGTTTAGAGAGGCATATCCTATACAGCGTCCATTGACTGCAAACGTATCTGCTTCATTCCCGAACCTAGGCAAGTTTGAGTGTGTCCTTAATCTCCCCACCTTGTGCCTTAAAGAGCCAACAACAACCGTGAGAGGTTTCAATCTTGCTGGTAAGTTTGACAGTCTTGTGTATTATCTTTCAAAACCCTCTCTCATCCTTCGACTTTTGTAACATTTAGAATGTATTGCAAGCTGCTCAAATGCTCTTGACTATCCTCTCGAGGTTACTGAGCCGTTGCCATTACATGAAAACTTACATCCGTCAGCTTTACCACCCTGGGTACGCCCTAGTGCAGACTGCCAATCTTCTCCTCCAAGGAAGTTTATGTTTATGTGTGAGGAGGTATCTTTGTCTAGAAGATATACGAGAGGATATTGTGTAGAAGTAAATCTAGTTTTCTATCCCTCTTTAAACTTAACTTCTTCTCTCCTTCTATATTTGTACACCCCCATTTCTTATTGGCCCCCTTAGAATGATTCCGGTCGGCTAGTGATACCACAATCTGAGAAGCGTCTGCGTCTGTTGAAACGGCCGCCAGTCTTCTCTTGCTTCATCAACGTGCCACCCTTCTTCTGTTGCGCTTGTTCATAACTACCACTACTCCCAGATACATCCAAACCACCTGTACAACTTGCACGACGCCTCCGTCGTCGTTGAAACCAACCATTCACCTTCTTCTTCTTCTTGGATACCCTCTTCTCCTCTGCTGGCACTCCCATACCCATGAAATGCCGTCCAGCAATCGACCTACCATACGAACCTAAACTAACACCGTTATGATCGGTACCATAATCATAACCGCTTCTAAAAGATGCTTCTAATGATGAGACAGATTCATCAAGGGGAGAAGTATGAACAAAGAAGGCATTTCGAGTTGGATGATGTGCAACCGCCTGTTTCATCTCGTACACTTGACTTCGTGTACTTGGTGTAGAGAAGGACGATGCCAATGTCGTTGGCGTTGGGGTGCGGGAGGACCTCCTTCTATTTGTCGACCTGGTTCTTCTCTTCACTGCTCCGCGATCTTGGTGACCTTGATCAAAGTCGTTTAGTTGATGGTGCAAATATCTTGAGAGACTACTGTTTCTACCCGATACCATTCTAATGATATCTGATACTTCTCCATCGTCCTCTTCCTCCTCATCATCATCATCCTCGTCATAATCCTCCTCATCGGTACTAAACAAGTCAGCTTCCATCTCATCAACATACTGATCAATATCCATATCAGTTCCATCCTTACTTTCCATCTCTTTTACATATCGAGCAATGGTATCCTGAGCATTCGTCTCCTCGACATATCGTTTCATTGCTGCTGTCCACTTATTTGTTGATGGCACGTCACTATCAGATGAACGACGTCGTGTCTTGAATTCTAGACGACTCTTGGACTTGATAGATGGTGAAGATGTGGGTGATGACTTGCTGGATTTGACGGTACCACCATTGCTCTGGGAACGACGCCTTGACTTGTTGTTGTTCAGATGAGAAGCTGATGTGTTTTGCTCATCTGATATGGGCGTGACTCGTCTTGGCCTTGGGACTGTACTCTCTGCCTTGTCACTGTTCTTCTTGTAGACGTCCTTCTTCTTAGATGACAAATCACATTGCAACACCTCCTCATTGTACTTCTTCTTAGCCGCCATATCTTTTTGTAACTGCAACTGCATCTGAATCTGAAGCTGTTGTGCCTTGAGATTGTGTAGTTGTTGATCTTGCATCGAGTGACGACGACGTCGGATGATACGCATCTTGACATCTTGTTCAATTTGCTCTGATGTTGAGGTAGAAGTGAAGCTACCGTTGTTGGATGACTTCTTCTTGCTACTTGATCTTCTAGATACCTTGTCTCTTGACTTGTTACTGCCGCCATTGCTAATGGAAGAAGAAGTGGAAGGTTCAGAGTTGAGATTCCACGAGGCTTGATTCAAGGTATTACTTGATGACGATAGATCTAGTTTCTTCAATGCCTGTTTACTAGATGACAGATCTAGTTTCTTCAATGCCTGTAAACAGTTCATATCCTCATCAACTGTATGACGACGACGAAAACTTGCCTTGACATTCTTTATATCACTTGATGTTGTGATAGACTTCTTCATCTTAGGCTGTTGGATGCTTGGTACTTGATTCTTCGACTTCTCTAGATGAGAAGATGGAGAGTTGTCAAGACCAGATGTGGCACTATTCGATAAGTCCAACTTCTTCAATGCATCTAAACAACTCATATCTTCTTCAATTGAGTTTCGACGGCATAATCCAGCCTTCTTCAATGTTTCTTTAGATGGTACATCACTATCAGATGACCGACGTCTTTCCTTGAACACAGGCCGAGTCTTCTTTGTGTCAGTCTTCTTTGCCGTGCTGCCATTGTAGATGTTGTTTGATGTGTTTGACTTGCTGCTACTACCTCCTGATACATTGCCACTAGACAAACCCAACTTTTGCAATGCATCTAAACAATTCATATCTTCTTCAATAGTATGACGACGGCGATTGATTGGCTTCTTCTCTTCAGTACACTGATGACTACTACTAACACCGCTGCTTGACTGTGCTGAACTCTTCTCTTCGGCATGACTACTAACTGACTTGTTCATACCAACTGACCTTGCATCTGTCAACAAAACAGAAGGAGTACTCAAACTAGAAACATAACTCTCATCTAATATACCCTCTCCTCCTCCCATATAAAGACTAGCCTTTCGGGAAGTATCAACCACAGTGGGTACAGTACTTTCATAACTAGACGCACTCCTATCAGATGCCTCCTTCTGTCGTTCATATAATACACTAGTCATATGTAGCATATCTTGTGTGGGTGGTTTGCCATTGCAATCGAAGATAATTTCTCTAACTTGACTCCTCCTCCCTTTTCCATTATGAGAGGTAGATTTGAATGGACATGGTGGACAGTTAGTAACCTGTACTGAATGACGACGTTGATATGCTGCTCTCTTCCTCCCTTCCCCATTATTGGACGGGCTATTCTTCTGTTGTTGCTGCTGCTGCAGCTGAGCAGCCTGAAGCGGTGACATACCAGAAGGGCGGTTTAGTATCTCTTGTACCCGATCATTCCAATTGCAATTCTCATTGTTACTACTATTGGTACTGCTGCTGTGACTGGTAGTGGACGGGAGATGTGCCATACTACGCCTTCTATATGTTGGCTTCTTCTTTTTATGCTTTGGCATGGTAGTATCCTTTTGCTTCTCTTGTTGCTGGTGCTGCTTATTTGATGATTCATCTTCTGATAATGAGGGATTAGTCCTTGGCCAATGCTTAGGCATACCATCATTAGAAGATGTCGTACACATCTTGTGTTCCTCATTAGGGTAATAATCTGAGATGGACAATGCTCCACTAATCACATCTGACTCATCTAATGTTGTTTGTGTCGTTGATGATTTGCTCTGCTGTCGTTTAAACATCTTCTCTTTATCATTGTTATCATAGTTATTGAGTTGTGAGGGTTGATTAGTAGTACTTTTAGTACGATGATAGTTTGACCATAACTTTTTAGCATCATCGACTGATAGTGTCTCATCCCTCTCTTTTGCCGATGCGTTTGTCGATTGCTCTGCCTCTGCCAATTGCCCACCACTTACTGATGGCTCGTCGATAGGCGTAGACGATTGCAATTGCAATGGTATAGTATCCATAGACAAACGTCTCATTTCATTATATATCTCATTAATATTTGGATGTGGTGATTCGACAGTCGTCATCTTTTTTGCTCTCCTCTCTCTTTTGCAACGAGAGATCTATTGCAATAGATGAGTTATTCGGATATAGAATTGATTGAGCAACCAACTATATATACTACCATTCACTTTATAGCAATGCCACTCGATCACTATTAGCAAAGTAAGCAGCAACCTTCATTTTAGCCGACCTTCAACTAAGAAATAAAGTTAGTGCTGCCCCTCTCATTGCATCAGCCCCATCTACTGCCTGTCGGTAGTAATTGAGATAGAATGGGACAAATTCGGTTACCGAAGAATACATTCTTTCTTCGTAGGGGAGGGGGTCATATCGTTGAGTGGATAATGATATGTATTTACTTCTACTGATTGGATATGAATTGGAGAGAGTGGTATGCATCTGCCTTTATAAGAATGTACTTATAAAGGTTTGAGTTAGAGAATAAATAAGTGCATATCATATGCTCATATTATGTTAATGTTGCTATCATCATGACAGACATCTCCAAATTCGAAGAGCTGTCAGTCAAATAGAGGCGGCATCTTGGTATGGTTAATACACTTAGAAATATAGATAACTATTGATACTAATCATTAAGTTCTCGGCCAATATAGCCTCACCTCACACGCCAAATATCTTCCCTTCCCACTCGTTTGACAGTATCTTCCTTAACAGTATACTTAAAGTAATAACACAAGCTTACCAACATATAATCACTAACATCTTCCTCCTTTAATATCCCCCTCACCTATTCATTACCCATTAGCTCATGTTAGCCATGGCAGTTGCTGATACAAACTCATCAAAATTGATACGAAGACGGCCCAGAATCTCGGCTACCTTTCCCTTATCAGCACCCCCGGCTTCTGCCACGGAAGCAAGTTCGACAAGCTTACTTTGCAAGTAGCTCACATAATCGTTTATATTCTCCTCCTTTACCTTGACAGCTTCCTTGATTGATTCATGTTGAATAGCTAGGATACTCTTGGGGGTATCTTCTTCGGTACGGGCTCGTTTGTTGGTAGGTTCAGCACTTTCATCCTCGGTGGTCAAGTCCACAGGGTCAAGAATCGATTCAAGCTGCCTCAATTGACCTCTCTGTTGCTTTACTTGACTTCTGATAACTGATTTCATTGATGCAATTTGCTTGTCTTTCCTTGCAATATCTAAATCTTTGCTCCTTAACTTCTCATCTTTCTTTGTAATCTCCTCATTCTTTGCCGCCTCCTTCTTTGCAATGAACAGTTCCAATTTATCCAATGATGATTGAGATTTATCACCCCTCTTATCACCATTTAGTATTGCTTTAATCCCCTCTTTCATAATATGATTGCTGGTGTTATTGCCATCTATTTGAAAAATTGTTATGTTATGATTGGACTCAAGAGCATCTACTAACTTTTCAACGCCCACATCTGTAATCGTATTGCTATTCAACCATACATGTCGTATACCCGTGTTCATTACAAGAGAAGTGGCAATACTTTGAGCACCCTCATCATCGATATTGTTGCGGCGTAAATCAATCCATTGTAATGTCTTATTAACAACCAACATATCTGCGAGGCGTTTAATTCCTTGTAGGCTGATATTGTTAGAGCTTAAACCAATCACTTGTAATGTTTTATTAACAGCTAACATATCAGCTAAGTATCTAGCTCCCTCACCACCAACATTGTTATTATCTAAGTCTAATTTCTGCAGTGTATTATTCTCTGTGAGTGCATTTGCCAAGTGTTTAATTCCTTGCTTGCTGATATAAATATTGTTTAGATACAGCTCTTTCAGAGTTGTATTCTTTGCAATAGCATTAGCCAACTTTCCATCAGCGAGTGTCAGCTTATTGCCATCCAAATACAGCCTCTCTAGAACGGTACTTTGTTCAATCACTTTATAGAGTTCATCTAAATCACTATCAACCAAGCCCATATAGGATAGTCCTTCATTACGGAGATCGATGACCTTTTGCTCGATGAGATCAAAATTCGGCTTCGGCATCTTAGTACTATTTATGGTAATTTCCTGGTTATAGATTAAAGGGAATAGTGTACCTATATAACAATCCTTTCACCTTATGATCAGCCAAATGAAAGATACACCGACCCTAAAATTTTAGGGGAATAGACATATTCATATCTTTAATCTTAATTATAATAATACCCCTTTTTCATCTTTGTCACTACAATTCACTCTACATAGATTCAAGGTATTGTACACCCCCTGCCTCATGAAAAAGATACCTTACAGAAAATTATCTCTTGGGATATGGCAAGATGTAGCAAGACATAAAGAAGCAAGAGTAGCAATAGGCAGATAGTGGCAGCGGCGGCAGCAATAATACTACAAATTAAGATATTGGGGAAGTACAGGTCGATATTATATAGAGATTTCAGACGTTAAATTTATATCAGGATACGACGACTAATATATTGCAAATCAGAAGCACATACGATACCTAATGTCTTCTGACAATAATTCATTAGATGGGTCTGATCAATCTGATCCTCTACTTGATAATAACTTTGAAGACGAGCCGGGAGAGAGCTCTATTAATACAGACAATAACAATGAACAAACTAAAACTACGCCGCAACATATGCAAATAACAAGATCAACTAAACTATACGCCTTTTGTGCATCATTAAACTCCTGTAATTTAGGCTACGATATTGGAGTTAACACCGGCGCCGGACCATTATTACAACAATCACTAAATCTATCAAATACACAATTAGAAATCTTCTTTGGATCATTAAACCTATTTGCAATGGTCGGTGCATTATCCTCACACTACATTAGTGATAAGTATGGACGATGTAAAAGTTTTATTGTTGCCGCAATTATATTTATTATTGGTAGTATAATACAAAGTGTTGCACATAGTTATGGAGTATTAATGTTTGGTAGGGTATTTGTTGGATTGGGTGTTGGATTTGGTTTAGCTGTTGATCCGGTGTATATATCGGAAATATCACAGAGTAGTCATCGTGGATATTTAGTAACTTGGAGTGAATTTGCAATTAATTTGGGTATTGTTTTGGGATTCTTATCTGGATTAGTATTTGCTACTGTTGATTATAATGTGGCCTGGAGATTAATGTTCGTATTGGGTATTGTATTGCCCTGTGTTGTTATTTGTTTAGCAACATTTATCATGCCTGAAAGTCCACGATGGTTGGTATCAAATAATCGTGAGGAGGAGGCACGTGGTATACTTGAGAAGGTATACCCTGAAGGATATAATGTTAATAAAGTGATACAAGAAATCAAGGACTCTATAGAGACGGAAAAGGTTGCAGAACATACAGTTGGTTGGGGAATTATACTTAATCCAAGTCCGGCGTATCGAAGAATACTCTTTGTGGGGATTGGAATTGCAATTGCTCAACAGGCTGTGGGGATTGATGCAATCCTTTACTTTTTAGTATTCATCCTAGATGCCAGTGGTATTCATTCTCGAGTTACTCAAATGTGGATACTAGTCGGATTAGGGCTCGTCAAGTTGGGTGTCATATTTGTGGCTGGACTTTTACTTGACAAGACGGGACGAAGACCACTATTATTTACATCACTCATCGGTATGGCAGTATCGTTTGTCATAGTAGCATTGGGATTCATCGGTGGTGGTGAAACACAAGCTGCCAGTGAGACAGCTGCAATCGTTGGCTTGGCTTTATACCTTGCTTTCTTTAGTATCGGCATGGGGCCGGCAACATGGACTATATGTTCAGAGGTATTTACCACGACGATACGTGCCAAGGCAATGTCCCTCGCCACCTTTAGCAATCGATTCATTGCTACAATCTTTGCCTCATCATTCCTGTCGGTGGCAAATGCAATGACCTGGTCTGGTTTCTTCTTCATGATGGCAGTAGTATGTCTTGTTATTTGTATATGGGTATATGTGTATCTTCCAGAGACAAAGGGTAAGCATCTTGAAGAAATGGCACAATACTTTGCCGAATTAACAGGAGATAGATCGGTAATAGAAGCGGAGGAAGTTATACATCGTCGAGGTAGTGTTACTGCTGAAAATCAAGACAATGGGACACAACAACAAACGGGAACAATGGCTTAGTATCTTAATGTAAAGTAAAGTCAGTTTAGGATCTGTCTATACTAAAGTATAGTTATATCTCTGTTGTGTAGGCGATACAGGCAGCTGATAGAAGTTCTTGCATGGTATAGAAATGCCTGATAATCATGTTCTTTAAGATGTTAACTCTTCTACCATTATCTAATCCTCACTCTATGTTTAACTTTCAACACATCCTGTACAACAAACACTATCACAAACATCAATCAGAATCACTCTATGACCATTTCGGCCTTGAAACTTAATGATGTTTGTGCATGAATCCACACTACCACACTATCTGATAGATTCAATCTAACTTTATGTATGATTACCCGGTTTTATGTGTAGCAGGTAATGATTCATCTTTCTTCTTTGAACCTTTGGATCCCTTGGATCCCTTCGATGTTTCTAATTCATCTCCTAACTTAAATGCTCTATGATGTGATACGTCCAGCTATTTCATGTATTGTTTTGTTGTTAGTATTTGAGTATAGATCGGAATAGAGAGAGAATTGCAATAGCATATCTGGTGAGTGACGTATACATCAGCACAAAGGATAGAACATAGCACTGCAATGTTTATGTCTTTGGATATGTGCATATCATGTGCACATATTCGATGGTCTGACTGAGGGTATCCTCTCTACTTCTCATCCCGCTTCTACTTTTTACTTCGTCTCTCCCTCTTCTTAGCATAACAAATATACAACTATCACCCAAACTCACATAGGCCTAACCCCTACGCGCACAGTGTAGGCTAGATGCCGAGATGCAAAAGATATCTTCGTTCACTGATTGCAATGACAACTTACTGATTCTTGAAAATCGACATTCTTTTTCGATAAACATCCACCCATTTTCTATATTAATTTGCTACTTATATCACTGTAGTATGAATGTCTTGGCTATTATTTCATAAGTCTCCTCTCTAGCGGCAGCAATGAATGGTTGGTGCCGTCTTGGTCAAACTTCAAATGAAAATAAGCAGATGAATCCTAAGTTCATGTTGTTGCATCAAGTCGCAATCCACTATAGGCCCTGAATCTAAGCATGCCTCAGCCAATGCAAACAAAATGATATGCGGATCCTATAGTGTGCATTAATTTGGCGAGCAAACCCTTTTTTAATCCACCGCACCCCCAATCTCCCTGCCCTATCGTAATGCAGTGAGTTCCTGTAGCCTCAGTCCTTGTGATATCAATGGTATGATGAACATCATCCTCTTCCTACTGGTATTATCACCAGCTACATCGTTTCATCATCCGTTGCCATCAAAAAGAAGGTTACGACGACGAAACTTTGGGTATCCTACAACTCGAACATCATCACATCAATCATCTCTACTTAGCAATCTTGATGACTGCGACCGTATATCTCCTTCTAATCAGAGCAATAATGATGATAGACCTACTGTAATATTTCCAGGTGGTGGTTTATTCTTCTATTGGCAGGCTGGTGTTGTTGTACGTATAGAGTGAAGATACCGCTTATGTGTTCAATGAAATTATAATGCTTGCAATTCTCAATCTCTGCTATATCAATCTTATATCAATACAAACCACAAAATACAACAACTAGGCATACCTACAAGAAAACAACTACAATCTATCATCCAACAACATACTACTATGCGGAGCATCAGCCGGTGCTCTATCAGCAACACTAGCCAAAACAAATGTCAATCCCTACGATGCAACCGAACTTGCATTACAAATGTCAGATGATAATAATATATGGGAAAGGCCATTAGGATTACAGGGTGTTTGGGGTAGTATAATCTATGATTGGTTAGATGAACTATTACCGGATGATGCTGATTTGTTGGTTCAGGAGGAGGTACGTCGTTTTATGTGTGTATTGATGTGTTTTGTATTTAGGATCGGCTATCCTGATCAACTCATTCCTCATCTTTTCATGTGCATATCTCTCTCAGCTTCATATACTATTGACACCCGTTCCATCATTCGGTAAGAGTATAATATCATCATTTGATAGTAGAGAGGAGTTGATCCAAGCAAACATGGCTAGTGTTCATTTGGTAAGTCATGGCCATACAATCTTGAGGATTTCACAATAGACACATCTGATTTCTAATATGTTATACATCTCATGCACTCTCTTCTACTACATTAGCCATGGTTCTTGGATGGTAATTTAACATCCAACTATCGTGGTAAACCACATATTGATGGTAGCTTCTTGGCACAACCGTCAGATTACTTACCGGTCTCCTCCCTTTCCCAGCAACAAGATACAAGTCAACAAAAGAACAAACCACTTATATTAGATTACAATTCAGATCCAGCAATGGAAGGCCGTGCTTCAGAGTTTATTAAAGTAGTTTCCAAACAAGCTATATGGGATATATTAGAACAGGGCAAGAGGTGTGCCAAGGTTATGGAAGAGAGCGGTGATTTTGATATATTGCCTCGTGATTAGTATTAAAACTGAACTGATATCAAGGATTTAGAATTAGTAGCCGCAGTTGGTATAACATCAAAAGTTCTACTTAATTTAAGTCGGTGGCATCCAATAGTAATTGGGATCTCTCCCTCTATGATCAACCACTCGACTAGTGCAGAATTAAACTAATTGGCACACCGAAATGAGGAATACATCATACGGTTGCCCAGAGTCAAAGCTCCAAATTATATCTCATCTTCTAAACATATAAAACAATTACGTCATCACAACTCCCTATTAGCACAAATTACTTGTGGTTTGCTCTTGAGGGGACGTTACGGTCTACTTGGGTGTCTTGGGTGTATCTAAGTATTCTATACGGTAGGGCCGACCCAATCCTCTTCTACCTCAACCGTGTACGGTAATCCTCCTCCAGTAGCCGAGCAGCTGAGGTCAGGGCTTGGCTGAACAGCGGCAAAATCAAAGAAAACTTCTAGCACATAAGTACCTGCTGCTAGACCTGAAGCAGTGACAATATAGTCGGCACTGCCGTCAAGTTTATCGGGAACATACCGAACAATACCTGTGAATGGGTCGAAGCCACTATTGGGGCCACTATCAGCGACACCAATAACTGTTGCTAGACCGCAAACGTTGCTCGCGGAAAAAACTTGTCTGAGAACCAGCGTTGCCTTGAATGTCGAACCTGGAATGTTTAAGATAACTCGAATACCACCTTGGTTCAAGCTGAATACGAACTCATCAATCTCAGTGTTTGGCGCCGGCACAATCGTGCTTGCTTTGCCGCAAATCTTAGTGACACCATCACTTGACAGTGTAACTTCGTCAGGGGACCCATTTGCATTGAAACAAGAATTTAAATCATCACCAAATGATGTTACACAACCTTCAGCAAGCTCCAGTGGAGGTACGATACCTCCTGGGCAGATCTCGGTTGGCGACGAACTCGGAGATTGCGAGGGATTCTTGGTTGGCTGTATATGGTTATGATAAGATGTCAAAACAGTAGTAGTAAGTGTTAGTGAAGGGAGCATTAGAAGGTTAAAATCTGATTCTTATCAAATGATGTCTTACCGACGTCGACGGGGATGAACTTGGGGATTTGGATGGCTGTGTGTATCAAGTCAAGATGTCAAAACAGTAGCGTGGTAGTAAAAGTGAGCATACGAATCAGTGTCATCTAATTCATAATTCATATCAAACTTATTATATCTTACCGATGTTGAGGGGGATGAACTTGGAGATTGGGTGGGCTGTATGTTGATGTGATGTGATGAGCATATCATATGAGTGTTAGTGAAAGTCAGTAGATAAATATATGTAATACACATCTAGTGACACAATGCTCATATGATATCTTACCGACGTAGTTGGCTGTGCAAGTGATGAAGAACATATCTGAGTGTTAGTGAAAGTTAACACACATAACATAGAAGATATGTAAAATGATTCTTATCATATAACCACTTACCGACGTCGAGGGGGAAGAACTGGGAGATTGGGTGGGCTGTTGTGTATATGTTATGCGATCGAGAACATATCATGTGAGTGTTAGTGGAACTCGTAGCATATAATATAGAATCAATATAAAATCTCTTACCACGAATGTAGGAACGAAAGTTGGGGAGGACTTGCTCGCTTTGGACTTGTCACCCCCTTTACTTGATTTAGTACTCTTTGAAGCTGATTTAGTACTCTTTGCAGCTTTTGACCCTGGGCCTTCTACTTCTACGCAGGTCCCACCAATCGCCCTAGTTTCGGGAGAGCAATCATTAACATTAGGACGATTGAAGCAGATGTCTCCACAATCAGCCTCCGCGATACATGTATTACCCGCAGAACAATCAAGTTGATTATCATTATCTTGTTTTAAAGTACCACAATAACTTAGCACAGTTTCACACAGATCTTAAAGAGGGAGAGGGAGAGAGCACAGGCATTTGAGATGTGTGTGGAGAAAATGAAACATTAGAAACAAGGACAGGCATAACGTACTGCTGATGCAATCCGAATTGGCACAACAGGCACCGTCCGTTGCAACAGGATTAGGTGGGCTCACACAGACCGACTCTTCCCATGGAAGGACGGCCTCTAATGCAGCAGAAGAAGTAGACGATGAGTCATCTAGCTTCTTAGGTGACATGTATACTGCACCCACGCTAATCAAAACAATGGCTGTACACGCTACTAAACCATACAGTACCGTCTTCCATTTATCGAATGGTGAGCGAAGAGTGGTGTTGGCATTGGCATTAGTGGTTGAGGAATTGTTAGCCGACGACGACGATGAAGATGATGATGCATCGACATCGATCGATGATGATGATGGCAACGGCAACGACGGTTGGTCACCTAATTCTACTTCGATGTTGTAGTTATCCATTTTGATATATTATGATATGTATGGGCGGTAGAAGTAGGCGGTGATATATTGAATTGCAATGTAGATGGAGAAGATATTGAATTTATGAGCTCAGCAATGGCAATGTGTGGACCGAGTAACAACTTTTTGCCGCCTTTGCAAGCATTTGAATGATATTCCTTTCTCATCTCAGATTTGAATCCATCAGTTTCGTGTTAATGGTATCCTCTCCAGCTACCTTTACTCAATACTTTACTAGGTCTTGAAGGAGAGTCTTATATGAATATGAAGCAGTATCGATGAGGATGAGATAATCGATTATGTGTCTTATTTATGAACATGAAAATGAAGCAGTATCGATTCGGGGCTTGTCTTTCCTTCTCATTTGAATGAAAGAACGTATCGTTGACATTTCCATCACTCCTTGTTGTTGGGAGGCCTAGGTATTGAGTTTCTAAATTGTGAGATTTCAGCTACCTAAAGGTTCTCAAGTCACAGTAATGGATTCTATCGAATTCGATTTGAGAAAGGATACCATATTTTTCAGTCATATTGTCTTATCCCTACAAATACTTATGGTCGATTTTGGCGGGTGAAACTTTAATTTATCCATGGCCAAAGACAACTTGGCAGAAAATCGAGTTTTTTTCCTGATCTGAGGCATGAAACCTATGTACCACATGGGGCTGTCAAAGTATGGTGGAGGGCCCTGCAATCATGTTGGGATTGGGAGGGCTCGTGGGATAAAACAGAGAGCTCTCTCATCATTACTAAAACCAAGCCATTTCATCAATTTAACATCCACATGATATAATTTGCATATCTGTTGTATCATTTCATCTGTACAATCATCAATAGATAGTTGTGCAAGTATAGATGATGTTGCATAGTCTACATTCGATCGATCACGAGCATGATATACCTTGGTTGATGTGCTATTGTCTTCTTCTTGTTGATTAGTATTCCCAACAAGGTAGGATAAGACATGCTGAATATCATTCATATTGAATACACTAACAGCCACATCATCTAATAAACGAAAGTGTGATATAATTGGGAGCAAATGTACGTCTTTACGATAGTTTGTTGACATCATATCTTGTATCGCACATTGTATCGTTTGTTGTCGTAGCCTCTTCAATTTCAGCTCCTCCTTCTCTTCACTTTGCTGTGACGATACGGTGTTGATTAGCTTGTTCGTTATCAATGATAATGTGGAAGATGATACTGATGATGGTTCAAAGAGACACTTCTCACGAAAGTCAACATTATAATGCATAACTTGCTGTAATGCCGACAGAAATCTTGATATTGGATTCCGTACTACTGTAAATATTGAATGGTCTCTTCTGGACAATGATGATTGTGATTGAGCAATAGAATCAATATGAGCTAATCGTTTAGCATCCCATATCAACTTCTTCTCTTTTGTTCCACCTCCGTAGGAATGTTTGTATGTTTGTACTTCTGCTTTCATATTTAGTATTCTAGAAGATTCATTATTATCATGCTGGCTGTGTATATGAATGTCTGTATTTCTTATTAAACGTGCTCGTTTGTACATTGCACCTTGGATGGATGTTCCACCACACTTGTGCACACTATTTGTTGAGAAGAGAGAGCAGTTGAGATTTACTGAGCATAAGATATGCACGAAAAGTCACAAACACAGCATATAGAGTTACTTACTGAATGTATGTTATATTCCGCGGTAAGCTCATATAATCTTGTATTGCCGCTGTGTATTGCATACTCTTTTCAGCTTTACCATTCATATGCTCATTTTGATCAGTAGCAGACCAATAGGAGAGTGAATCTAAAGCTGGCAAATTTGCATTCTCGAATCCAATCTCTTTCCTCCATTTGCTATACAGCTCCTCTATATCATCTATACCATTATATGCATTATATGATGTATCAGAAGTATCATTATGCCGTGCGGTGTTGTCGTTATTCAATACAAATGTTACAAAGTAATACTTATAAAATTTTGATGGATAAAAGTAGGTACATTTTGATATACTATTATTGCAATCAAAGAAGTAGTTCGGCGTTTCACTTATACTATCATTTAACGATAGATTGGTTGCATTATGCAATGTTAGATCAACAACCAATCTATTCTTCTGCTTAGTGTATGTATGATTTGCAATAGTATGTTGTTGTTTGCTGAGTTTTTGTGATGACGATACATCATTTTTGATATTGTGCAAAGTTTGATTATATCGAATTACAGTGAATGTTATGAGACATAGTAATAATAAACGTTTGATAGTACTAAGGTATGTTGAGGAATTGGAGGTATATCGCATTGATATTAGCGGCAAACAACAGTCGAAGTAGAGAGACTTAAGTATGAGCAAGTATGCCTTTGTCTTCCGTATCCCAAGGGGTATTTTTCTATCCTTTTGTCGCGGGGGTGTTCAGTATCTTTACTAATGTATGATCTCGATAACAAATATCGAAGAAGAGGTAGAAGGTAGGCTTAGAAAAATGAGAGGTCAAGTTGCCCATAATTTTAGGGTCGGTACATCAATAATCAACAAGAGAGATGAGAAGAGGATCGATTTGCTAAAATCTTTCGGTATACACAATAGCAGAGATTTGTGGTATTTAGCATCGACGGGGATAGTTGTAGTATACACCATCGCCGGTATTTGATGTAGCATCATCGCAGCGTAGTAGAGATACGGCACAACAAATAGAAAAGATGAAGTTGAATTTTGATGAACTGATCAAGCAGGAGTTCATCGATCTCTATCATAAGGGCTTGGTTGATAATGATTTAGCTGTACTCATCAACGTTATTGAGCAAAGTACCGTTTTAGAGGTGCTGGGTTTGGGTTGGAATGAGCTGACCCTATCGGATGGGAAGCTGGCTGATGCTGTTGCAAACAATACAACGCTGAAAGAACTAAACCTGTACAACAATAATATCAGTCAAGAAGGAATTAAACTCTTGGCAGATGCAATTGCAAAGAGTAAATCACTGAAGATACTAATGCTACACAATAATAATATCGGTGATGAGCGAGCTGAATACATTGCTGAAATGTTGGCTGTTAATAAAACATTGCAAAAGATTAATTTAAGTGACAACATTATCGGAGATCAGGGAGCTGAGAGTATTGCCACTTCTCTTGTATTAAACTTGAGTATACGTGAGATATATCTAGATGACAATGAGATTAAAGATCGGGGTGCTGAAAAGTTAGCAGATGCTCTTGAGGCCAATCATAACATCGAGACACTTGAATTAGTGTGCAATAATTTAGTGTACAATAATATCAGTAATCGTGTGATGAAGAGGGTTGAAACCATACTTGATGATCCAAAGAGGAAAGAAATTGCTATGCTGAAACAATCTATTGCAAAGAAAGATAAAGAATTAGAGGGAAAGGATAAAGAGATTGGGTCGTTGAAGAAGGAGTCCGCTAAGAAGGATGAGGAAATAGCAAAGATCTCCCGAGACAATACCAAGAGAGACAAACAGATTACATCATTAAAGAGAGCTATAAGAGGACAATTACAACAACTTGAGACAATCATTGATCCTGTGGATTTGACTAGTGAGGACGATAATGGGCCTACAAACAAACGTGCCCGAACCGAAGATACTCCCAAGAGTGCTTTGGCCATTCAACATGAACAGAACCAACAGTATAGTAAAAGATTAGTACAGGTTAAGCAGGAGAAGAGTGAAGCTGAGACCAACTTAGAGAATGCAAGGGTAGAGAAGCAAGCCGTAGAATCAGACTTAAATCAGACTCGTGCAGATTTAGAAGATGTAAGGGACGACTTGGATATTGCAAACGAAACAGTGACTCAAGTGGCAGTCTTTACTGATCGTTGGCAAAGTAAGTTTGATGATCTAAAAGCACTTGCCGAAGCTGCTGGGGTTGATGGTGCCGCGATTGCTGCCATTAAGGATCGTTGATAGTTGGTGCTCATATATATATATGAATCGTTTGGCAAAGTTGGGGGTGTCTTAATTTCTATGAATGTTTCTATGTGATAATCGGTCGTGCTGGTTGAACTTAATGATCGGTACAACTATGCGTATCAATAAGTTACTAGAGTGTATTTGTAGTGTCTAGGAGACTTAACTTGGTGGAGTGAAGGATACCGACCGGAAGTGCTTTCAGCAATGAACTTGAACCAAAGCCGACATACGGCATTTATGAAGAACTCATTGACTTATGCAATAGGCACATCAGCAACTCGTACTCCATATAACAGAGCGCAAGGTTTATTGATTGAAAGTACTTCAATTAGTGTGTTCATGTGACAATACAGTTTGTCGTCTCTCAAAATTATTATGGTGGCTGTATGTGGTTGAATGAGCATTCTCTTCAGCCCCACCCTCTCCTATCACTGTATTAGATTCCGTGCTCAATACTTCATTGATTCCTTTAGTTCAGAAGGGACAGAATCTATATTATCCTCCGAGTCAGCTTCTCTCGTGGAGATTTATATCATGAAAATTAAGAAAGAGCCTGATGATAATGACAATGAAACTGCTACCAACCACTCAATAACTCAAGCTACTACTATTATGACAACACAGCCAACCATTAACGAAGAGGATTTAATACAAATCAAATCATCAAAACATCTAATTAATCGAAAGTATCCACCGGGATGTCCAATATGGTATAACTTTCAATATCCCGATGCAAACTACAGCAAGGTTAAGCAAATTTACACAAATTTAGCAACAACTCCACCTGAGTATGTATATAGGCTACGAGGTATTGAAGATGCAGAGAATAAACATATATACTTTCGTGAACATGAATTGTTATATGCACCCAATTGTACTGTCAAAGTTAAGAAGGTGGAGTGTATAACAAATGAAAATGAGGCAGTTGATGGTATTATACTATGTCCTGAACAACGAGATTATAATACAGGGAAAGTATCGTATACTGTACAATATAGATTAGAGAATTCATCCACTGATAATAATCATCAACCGACAACATATGGACAGGCTTTACAGATTGAAAGAGGAGTTGACGAGGATCGAATCTCATATAGGGAAAGTAAGAAGGAGGAGGTGAAAACTGCTAATACTGAACACAATAACACAGCAACCTCTGCAGCGCATGAAACAACAACACAGCCGACGGAGAATAGGTATGTTTTTGCCTCCTTTTTATATCAGCCTTTTTGCATGTCCGTCACTAACAGGTTTTGCCTCTTCTTTATAAACTCTTTATCATGTAACTCAGCGGCAAAGAAGATGGATTAGTAGCCTCGACAAAACCGGCTGCAAAAGATAAAGAACACAACCCCTTAGACAAACAGAAGAAGAATGAGAAGAACCCTATCAACAAACAAGACGAACAACTAATCATCAATGGAAAACAAAACCCAGACAATACCACCAAGAAGAGTGCAATAAACTTTTCCTTGAATGGCAATACAAAATTATCTGATACAACTGCTTCCCAACGGGGCTTAGCAGCACGCTCTTCTTCAAATGATCAGCAGTACCAGAACACTACTAATAACACAAAGGTAAGTATATCAACATTAGCATACACATCTGGAGAGAAACAAGGTACTACTGATCATCAAATGGCACACATATTCAAGAGATCGGACTTACTGCCGGAAGGTAAATTACCGGCAAGCACATCAAACCAGAAACAACCTGCCCAACCACAAACTCTAAACACATCACGTTCAGGACACAATAATACAACCGAGGGTAGGTGGGAACCACCTTCGAATATGCCCCCGAATCAGACAGTGCAGTTTAAAGTACCCCCGTCAAGGACCGACGATGCTCTGCCTCGGGGAAGTTGGAGGAACGATTGCGCGATTGATGAAAATGCGAGTGGTGGCCAATGCGGCCTGACTGTTCCAAGATGGGTAGCAGATTTGGCTACGAGAAAGGAGCTTTTCTGTAAGTTTCATATCATATCATACTCTATTTTCCTTTGCTAACTGTGTTACTCATCTATCTATTGCTATTGCTATCCGAGCAGTTCATATTATTGGAAAATCTGACGAAGGACAAGGGTACAAAACCCGTGAGATTGAGAGAGTAACTGGTTGCCGAGTGCCTATTTCAAAGGGTATTCCAATGGTTATTGGTGTAGAAACAATGGCTCAAGCCACCCGACATGATATGGCAAAAGCAAAAATAATGATTGAGAAATCGTTGCTGGAGTTCTTGGATGAAAGTGCTAGAACTAGCCTTCTTAGTGAGTGGGAAGCTCCATCACAAGGGGAAATATCAAGGAAACGAAAACCTGAGGATACGCTAGCAATTCAAGCGAATGGTGATGGATCTTATCAACGTCCAACTAAGTCGCCTAAGGTTGATCAGAGTGCAGTTACGTGTATACTTACTGTTCCATTGTGGGTTACAAAGAAGAGCTCGAACAGAGACCTTTGGAGTAAGTAATCTGTAGTTGGTATATGTTTGTTCTATGTATTGACTTCTACTAAAAGTTTATCTATCTCAGTTCACCTTCTTGGGGAACAGCCTAGAGGCTACAAAATGAAAGATATTTCACACAAGACAAATTACTGCAACATTTGCCTCTCACCGTGGGATCAGACGCCATGGTTATTACCATTACATGTGCAAATACTACGACATCCCCCTTTGATGACTTGAGAAAAGCTAAACGTATGATCACGGAATCACTTATGGATTTCATGCGTGATCCAGGCTCAGAGAGAAGACTTGTTTACGAATTGGCTATGTCTGCAACCGGATCATTTAACTTCAAGCCAACACATGACGGTATCGTCCAACAAGAGTGCCCAAATACTCATCGTTTGATATGGATGAAACTTTTGTTTCTGCCGATGAGCAACTTTCATGATAAGAAATGGATACCCCACGGCAAGTTCCTTATCAGTGATCAGTGGGAACAAAAGTTGATTGGAAATACACGCTGCACTATTGAAGTGTTTGGCTTTCGTGAACGTGGACAAGATTCTGTTCCTGTCTTGAGTAATGGGTATGTTATTGTTTCTTGTGGTACAAATACTAGCCCACAAGAAGTTGCTCAAGTAGCAGCTGAGGTAGATAACGCCCTTCGTGATCATCAGGAGAGATGCTCGCATGGATGTGTGTTCTTTAATGATAGCACAAAAGTGGAGGTTGGTAAGGTAGCTCAGAAAGGTGGTAAGTTCTACAAGGGGTATGACGAATATTAGAGGCTAGATAACGGCAGAGGTGAGGGTGTGGTGATTGGTTAGGATACTGCACTGTAAAATAATTCAGTATGAATTAGCCTCAAAATATAAACTTAAACGCATTTGCTACAGATAGGCTGACGGAAGGAAGCTGATTTAGACAACATTGGATAAACAAATGAATGCTACTCATCACTCTTTTCATTCTATTTCAGAAGGATACTATGTAATGTATATATAAATTTTATTTTCCATTCTGCAATCAGGAACGACCATACCACAGTGACAGCACCGCTTCCCGTCTGCTCAGCGAAGTTAAGCACTGTCGGGCCAGGTTAGTACTACGGTGGGGGACCACGTTGGAATCCTTGGTGTTGTTCTTTTGCATTTTTTATGTATGTCTGATTAAGATATCCATACATTGCATCGTATCTTTAATATATTTTTGAGTATCGAAGCCACGATATAAACTTCATCATGATAGGGTGACGGTTTGCTTCATAGCATGAGGGAAACTCTCTCTTCTTCTCATGCTTAGCTTGCCAGATAGAGCAAGCGCCAAGCATAGGTTCGATTCCCTGCCATACATACTTTTTTTCCATCATATTTTGGCCTGCTTCACGTATGTATAATAATGATATGTGTAATCTGCTATAGGTAGTCATACAAGAATGTACGGAAGGATAATCTGTCTCCTATGATATAAGATTAAGTGTAACCTGCATGCTCAGGCACTGACCACAGAGATGAGAGACAGAACTCCCAGCCTTGGATACACCGATGATATCATCAATCAAGCTTTTGATTAGATACTCGATATATCGACTCCTTGGCAATAGTGATGGATTTGGAGTAAAACATAGTATGGGCGCATCGTTATCATCGACATCAGCATCAGGAGATGTGTGTGCGGTATGTGGTGAGGGTATCTCGGGATTTGAGTATACAACTATATAGAAATAGAAAGACGAAAGAGCACATCTTGTGTACAAAAGAGAACATATGAAGGACAATAGTGATGAAACGGATACCATAAAAGAATCGAATAGTGTTGATACTAATGATGATATTGATGATGATATTTCTAAGGATATCTCTGATTTGGAAAAATCTGATGACGATACTAACAATGATTATGATATGACGATGATGATGATGACGAGGAGGATGATGACATTGACAGTGAACTGTTTCAAGATCCTTCACCCAAAGAGGAGTGTGATATTTGTATGCTACCAATACCACACGGCTATGAAATGTGTGAAGTGGGTAGAATGAGTCTCTGTTATGGATATGTAAAGGCAACTTGTGACTGTGAGGAAATTAACCAGGAAAATATAAAACGTTGGTGTCCATATTGTAGAACACCACTACCCAAATCAGACGAAGAATATCTCATAAGAGTGGTGGAGAAGAGAACAAAGTTAAATGATCCAATCGCCTACCTTAAATGATCCAATTGCCTACCTTAGAAGGGGAATGGGGGCTATCCGCAGGAAACAAACAAAGCAATTGAATTATGGCTTTATGCAGCAGAGCTTGATTCAGTAAGAGCAAGGTATCATCTTTTTAATATATAATGGTCGAGGCGTTGAACAAGATACGAAAAAAGCTATGCATCATTTGAAGCTTGCTGCAATTGGAGGGCATGAAACAGCAAGAACGATCTTGGTACAATGGAGTATAATAATGGACAATATGGTCAAGGCAATGAAACACTATATGATTTTAGCAGGGTCTGGATATGACAAGGCATTGAATTTTATAAAAGAAGGATATAAGGATGGGCATGTTACAAAAGAAGAGTAGCAGGTTCGTTACGGGCTATCAAGTGTCTGTGGATGAAATGAAGAGCGTGCAGAGAAAAGCAGCGGCTTCACGTGAGTTTATCGATCTTTGGGCTGGCGAATAGGAATAGAAGATTTATTCCTTTTTTTGGTGTCTACTGATACTCATATTTAATCTTCTTTTACATAATTACAAAGCTTTTCTTCGAGGCATAGTTTCTACTAACGAGGGTAATATCTTCTTCTAACGAGACGTAACAAGGATTTCATCATCTCCCAATACAGCAAAGGCTCCTGCTGGATCTCCACTCCTTAGAAGAAATGCATTATCAACGACAGGATTGACAAATTCTGTACATAGGTCATTACCGGCTTCGACTGCGTCTTCAAAATGCATACCACCGTAAAGACGAGACTCTCCACAAGCTTGGGCAATCTCTGACCACTTGTTGTATTCAACTGTGATGTTAGCACTTGGTGTCACACCCTTCTCTTTCTTGGACGAGCCAGCTTCGAAAATCTGTACAAGAGGCATTGCAATATCATCTTTTCCAGTAAGGAGCTGGAGAGTTTCAGCAAAAGCGGTACAAATGCAAGCGCTACCAGATGGATACTCAGCATGAGGCATTGTACGAATGTATGGTTGCCAATCCTTAGCTTCAATTTCCTGAGGTCCAAGGAAAGGACCAGCATATGTATCAACTATGCTTTCGCCAAAGAGCCTATGTACAACGGTGGTTGGTCGGACCGCCTGGTAAGAATATAAACCATGTTGATTGGAAGAATGATACAAACTTTAGATTAGTAGAAAGGAGAAGACTCACATTATGTACTACTTTCTCTTTCCAAACAAGAAGAGTTGCATCATACGTCTTAGTAGAGAAGAAGAGATGGATAGAGATAATGATGAGTAACGATATGAAGAATCATAATACATATATGAATATAGTACGCTAGCAGTCGGCTATCAACTCACTGTGTTGACCAGAACCATGTCATTGAACCTAAGAATAAAAAGAATAGAAGTATTATCAACACTAGTTTGCACTCAATCAAGGCTAATGTAACACTTCCTTACCAAAACTCAAACTCATCGGCACCACTCATAATACTCCAATTGATTTGAAGTGGTAGGATAGAAGTGAACTTAGAGTCATAGTACTCAATGAGCATCTTTTGCAAGTCACTCGTTGCCATTGTTTTGGTCTGCTCAAGGACATATGATGTGGCAACATCATAGTCATAATCAGGTTCAGGAGCAGTGAAAGACTCGTAATGCTCCTTAGTCATACCATACAGACGACCAGTGAAACCAGCAAATGGAGTCACATGCTCTTGCTTCGTAAAGTATCCCGAGCCATCAGACTCAATAAGGGGCTGCCATGGCCAGCCCTTAGTTTTCCCGTTCCGTAATAGATTTCCCTGCCATGGCCAGCCCTTAGTTTTCCCGTTCCGTAATAGATTTCCACCTGAAATCTTGTCATCTGACTGTACTTTGTAGGCTTCATATGTCACCCCATTATCACCTAGTATACTAAAGTCACTGTAAGGGAGGTTGTTATAATCGTTTGCAAGCTTGCCATCGGCATTCCAGCCATCGTTCAAGACAGTCCCGGAGATTTCAGCCACAACCAGATTGGCAAGACCCCATGGAGTACTTGGATCGGCTGGCGAATCAAGGAAGGCAGCTGGAAGTCCAAACTGCTCCAGGATAGGTTTGAGGATATCCTCAGACGAAGGAATCAACTTAATGGCAGAGTAGTAGAATGTATATGCAGCAACAATACTTTCATGAAGCTTACGGTAATCATCGGTTACTCCATCATCTTGGCAAATACGATACTCATCGTTACCCCTGAATAGGTCATAAGAGATAATGTTTCAGATATCATCATCAATATCATCATCATTATGTAGAAAGATCATCAACAATACAATATCTTCTTACCATATATCCAAGGCGGTAGGGTGATACTTCGCCACGGCATGATATACAGTTGTGCCCTGGATTTGTGCAAGCCTAAATTGAATCGGAGTCTCAAATTTAACAATCTCTCCGATGAAAGGAGAAGCTTGTGGAATCCATAGGTAGGGCAATTCACCAGAAGCAAGTGCTTGAGAGATTCCATCGGGTACACCTTGTGGGAGGAGGTCCAACCCTGTTGGTACATTGCAATCGCAACGTACACTAGTCGGGAGGAGTGAGAGGAGGAAGGCAACGGAAAGTTTCATGTTGTTAATGTGTGGTGTAGTTTGTTTGTTTGTTTGCAGTAGGCATCGAAACGATGATATTTGAATTATGCATAAGATTCAGCATGAGTCAGATGTGTGCTTCTAGAAGTATGATGACGTTGATAATGACGTTGATAATGACGTTGATATTCCTAGAGCTGAATCATCCATTGTTATCTGCTAAAGGCCTAAAAGAGGAGAAGGGGAGCGCGGCACAACCACCCATTCAGGGGCATATGATTAGCAGTAATGCATAGACATATCTCCTTCAAAGTATTGTCGTAACGGACTTTTTACGGTACTCTTGTCAATCTTTTCATGCTAACTTCTTGAGTCTTTATACTATGTCCTCGTTTATAATCAGAAATATTGATGCAAACCTAAAAGGTATTCATTCTGCAGGGCAGTATGTCAGGCATTACTGATATTTCGCTAACTGCAGTGCCCCCTTTCGTTTGTGTTCGTGGCACTTAAATTGGAGTGATGAGGCCTTGAGTTCTCACATGCACTAGCAAACGTCATTATTGCATCACCATCATGCACATGTTAATACACTGACGTAGCTGCCAGAAGAGACAGGAAGAATAGTTCTTTTTCTTCAGAGTCTTGGCAGTTCGTCTATTGGAGTACTGACGTCATATCCATATCCATCGTGCCCTGTTTGTTTATCCTTATTCATGCATATCTACTGCAATCTCCCTTATTCTCGAACTGCAATAGACTGCAATACCATAGTAGCAACACTTGTGTCAAATTCAAATCATCATAATAGAGGTGGCGATGACGATATAACATTGGGAATTGATATGATTAGTCTAATATTATTGACGCATACCACACATCTTTCGACTTAATTCAAATGAAAATATCATTCTTAATTGGAATGGTAAACAACCATCAAAACCGATACAGACTTATCATTTGCAATACCTAAGTTATGGAAGAATGCAGAGGAATGAAACTGTGTCGGGACATACATCAAAGTTTATCGGGTATCTTCTATGAAACAAAGACAAGAATTGAGGCGTAATTAAAAGATATTAAAGTTTATCAGAAATCTCTAATAACTAATACTAATAGAGGAAATAGGCTTTGTTGAATACACGTCTCTAATAAGATATTAAAAAAGAAATACAGTATGGTGCAATACAAAGCAGAACATATACATGATCATCATTCAATGAAGAACACATCACTCTCTACTCGAAGGCTAGTCCGTCTTCTCTCATAAACTCGAAGATGTAGCCAGTAACTTGAAACCCAGCATAGAATCTCTTCCCATCAGGGCTTAAGGCAATGCCAATCGTTTCATCATCAGTATGGATGTCATCTTCAATGGCTTGAAACATAGTAAAGTATGTCCCATCATCACCATACCGAGCATAAACACCTGGATCAGACGAACCATCCTCGGTAAAGTAGATATACTTTCGAGTTGGACCAAACATATTCTGATCAGGCTGACCACCAAATGACCCCTCTCCATAGAACTTGACACCTGATTCCTCTGACGTCCAAGTCATATTCTCCAAGTCTAGAATAATGAGATGCTGTAACTCCTTGGACATGAAGTAAACCTTCCCTTCATGTACTTGAATTCCCTCGCTGTTTGGGAAATATTCCTTAGCACTCTTCCTTGCATCCTTTTCATCTGTTGTCCATTCATATGTACCGTCATCGAATAGGTTTAGGTAGGAGTGTTCACCTTCAGAATGCAAGGCGTCCCAACCATGTTGAGAAGCAATGAAACGACGCAAGGCTCCATCTGAGGAATCTTCAGTGGTAAAGAATACGGGTGCATCATAGATACGATCGTCCACTGCAACACTTTCAAAGTTACCTCCTTCTCCACCTAGCACAGTTTCTTCTGCTCGACCATCGGGTGATACTTGCCAACACTGTCCTACATCTGACTCTTCCTCACAACTAACCCATGTCTTCCAAGGAGTTAAACCACCCCCGCAGTTGTCGTTAGTGCCTGTTAACAAAGCCTTGTATTCGACAATCTCACCCTCTGCATTAAAGTATAGACCATAAACACCGCCTCCATCCTCTGCATACTCTTCACTATTCGACATGTAAACATATCCTCCATCATCCAATGGGATGATACCCGCTGCATCAGATCGTGTATGCCATTCAAGAGTAGAGTTGGTACCATTTACATATTGTACTTTCTCACCAGTTTTGGCAATTAGTTTAACTTTCAATCCTGTTGACATTTCAATACCTAGTTCTGGTACGGTAACGAATTCTGTACCGAAAAAGTATGGATTCTTTGGTGTGGGTGATGAAGTTGGTACAGAGGAGACCGTGGGAGGTTGAGTTGGTGAAGTGGTGATTGGAGATTGAGATGGAATTGCAGTTATTGGTGAAGAGGTGGGTGTATCGGAAGGTGAATCAGAGTTTGTCATATTGAGTAGATATAATGGTAGTTCTTCATCTGCACTTTCAATATCTGGAACTACCACTTCTTCATCAGGAACAATTGGATCTGCTGCAGAGATTGACACATCATATGTCTCTTCTTGAATAGAGGATATCGCCTCATTGTTGCTACTATTTGACGAGCCAACAGACATGCCAATAAAGAACATAGATACTGCCACAATAGCAATACCAACTACCAACATGCCAATGCGTTGCTTACTCTTCCTGTCATCATACTGTGTTGTAGTAGGTGCAGGCTGTTGTTGTTGAAGAGTCTTCTTTGCAGTGATATCTTGATCATTGAATGTATCCACAGCAGTACCAGTTTCTACATCATCATCATTATCATTGGTAGGAGTTGCAGATCGCGACGAGGGAGAACCAGTATCAGAGAAGGAATTGCCCATATCAAAGGTGCTACCTATATCACCGCCAATCCAGTGATTGTTGTTAGGAGATGATGTCATCATGATGTTGATGTTTGATGTGTTTGATAGTATTGATATTATCAATTTGCAAAAGTTATGAGCTTCATCTCTCTGCCAATGAAGCAGAACACATGCACCATTTCGTAGTCGATCCCATATCATTGGATGACGCACAATCAAATGAATCTAATAGCTTCATGATTCCCCATAGATCAAAGACAACAAAACACTAAAACACTGCATAGCACAGCCCAAAAAAGAGTTTTTGATGGTATTGAAGAAATCAGCGAAGAATGAGCGATCAATAGGCGATAATTTGTTGTGTATTCTCTTATGTATTTATCGCTGATATTCGCTGGGTTTGATATCGTATTTCAATATGCAAGAGCTCGTACGGTACAGTTTTTATCAGCTCAACCAGCCTCGAAAATAAATGTGATCAACATGGTCGATTAGGACATGGGATAGATGATGTGTTGTGCGTCAGTTACATTGGCAATCTATTAGTGCTCATAATTCACATTGTTGCCTCATTTGCAATACTATTATCAAAATCTACCACCGACCAATAATCTAGATATTAGCCATCTATCATCACCATCGTCTATCATCATGTCATACACTCCCAAGAAAACAAGTGGTCCACCCCGTCGTCAATCAACTATGCAAACATCAACGCACTCTACACTATACGGTGACTCCTTCCATGATAATGCATCATCTCGAAGCTCCTACTCACTCGAGGATGTTGAGACTGGCGTAGCCGCCACCTCAGCCTATGTTGCTAATGCTGCTACAAATTACAATGCCAAGCAAGAAGAGGTAGCTCAACAGAAGAAACGTCGTATTCGATATGCAATCTTTGGTATTGTGGCTGTTCTACTTATTGTGGGATTAGTTGCTGGTATATCAAGTAAGAAGAATACCAACGATACGTCATCTGCCGCCGCCGATAGTCCTTCGATCGATACTCCTCAAGATACTTCAATCATCATTGATGATGTAGAGTATGCCGTTGATGAATCGTCTCCATCTGCTGATGTTCTCGAGTTATGGTCTTCAGAAGATGTTTCATCTTCATCTGATGTATCTACTGATACCATTGTTGATAATGAAGAAGAAGAGTTAGAGGAGGATACCTCACCATCCTCCGATAAGCAAGAAGGATTGACACTCGAATATGAATCTCTATTGAACAATGAGGGCAGGACTACTACTTCTTCTGATGAAGCAAGTATTGTAACCTCTTCACCAACTGCACCTCCAACAAGTTCACCAGTTATCACATCAACTACCAGTCCATCAAGTTCACCTTCTAAAGCACCTACTAATGAGGTAAGTGAAAAGTGTGCATATCATGTGTTCATTCCTTATTGGTATCCTCATGACATCTAACAAATGTAATCGTCCCTTCTTCACATAATAACAGCCAACACAACCTCCTCAACCATCCATTGATCTATCTGGTTGGAATGTAATGGAACCCACACCGCCACCAACGAACAAACCAGTATTTGATATGTCAAGTTGGGGCGATGCACTTAAAGTAACACCTCCGCCCTCGGCCTCGCCTACCACAGCACCTCCAAGTCAATCTCCAACCACACATGCACCAACATCTGCCCCAACATCCGGTCCGACAACAAATCCATACTTCTTTGGTACCGAGTTTGTAACTGTGCCTGAACTTGAAATTGAAATGTCAACTGGCTTGAATGTTCGTCTTATTGCTCGTACCGGAGAGAAAGTTCAATATGCCAATGGAGATGAATCAGATCGTAGTTGGCATACTAACTCGGATGCAGCTGGTATCATCCCATTAGAGGATGGAGGATATGTTTACATGTCTAACAGCGAAGCGGACGATGGAGATGGTGGTGTATACGGTCTTTACTTCAATGCTGAGGGTGAGATAACCGAATACAAGGCTTTGTTAACTGGTACTACCGACAACTGTGGTGGCGGTTTGACACCTTGGGGAACTTGGGTCAGTTGTGAGGAAGAGTCAGATGTAGGACAATGTTGGCAAGTTGGTCCGGATGGACGAGCTGAAGAAACTGTACTAGGTGAAGAAGGAGGTAACTATGAAAGTGTGGCCGTCGATGATAGAGTATACGATCGTCCTGTCTTCTTTACAACTGAAGACTCCTCAGATGGAGCATTACGTCGTTTCATTGCTTCTCAACATGGATGGGATGCTTTACATTCAGAAGGAGAACATTCATACCTTCACCTGTTAGATGATGGAACGTTTGAATGGTCAACTAGTTTGAGCACTGGAAGGGATAGTGCCGAGAAGTATTTCCCGAATGCTGAAGGAATTCAAGTACATGAGGGTAATGTATACTTCATGTCCAAGGAGAAACAGATTATGATCATCTTGAATCAAGAGAGCATGACTTGGACATCTGAAAAGACGGGCAAGAAGTTCTATGGCGAGGGATCGTTTGGTGGTCAACCTGATCAGCACGTCTTTGGTCCGACACGAAAGTATATTTACTTTACCGAGGATGGTTCGTCTGATCCAGGTGTTTATGCTCGATATGGCGACGATGGGACTTACTTCACAATGTTTCAAGCTATCAGCGGTGGTCTCCATACAGATGATGAAACGATTGGCATTGCATTGAGTCCTGACGGGAAGCGCTTTTATGCTGGGTTCCAAGAAGGCTACATCTTTGAGTTCACAAGAAAAGATATGCTTGCTTTTGAGTAAGAGATCTAGATGGACTTTGCCATCTATTGTAATAGATTATGTACAGGTAGATTAATAATGTATAGTGCAGACGAACAACAAATGAAATATATATCCTTGATATAAACTACTTAGTTTATATAAATTTGTTTACTTTATACAAGGTTTGGATTCAGAAGAGAGAGCCTATCTCTTTGATTGCCGTCATCAAAAGCTCCATTGTTACGGCTTACTTTCTTCTCAGTATACATGCAAATGATGTATCTCGTGTCCACTCCTTGACTCTATATCGTCACAATACCAAGAGAAGTGTCAGAATCTTTACTCTCCGTACTGTTGTACGTAGATAGTGATGACATCGCCGATAGTTGATTACTCTCATTCTCTTTCTTCTTCTTTGCAACTGCATACTCCTCCTCATCAACATTCTTCCTTGCCTTCAATGTCAAGATCGGTATCCAAACAAACAAATCAACACAATTCACCCACAATACACGATGTCGTGACGGTATAATCCAATATGTGATACAATGTACAATTGGCCAAAACTTTAATGATGTAAACATTACATTTCTTATTCGATTCTGTACATTATTGATACTACTTTGAATTCCCTCTCCATTTAATGAACTAATTGCCATAATATAGATTGAAAATTTGATTGAACAGTATATAGATTGATCCATTAATATTTTGTATAAACGATTGGTTATGCCTAATGTTACTCCATCCAATGGTAATATGAAATCACTAAATTCATAATAATAATGTACCGGAGTACCAAAGCATAACCCCACAAAACCATTCTTGAGTGTTCTTGATATATCAAAATTGAATATATCCGTTCTTCCCTGTAGTATAGTTTGTGATATCCAGTCACTTATCAGATATATGACTGTATTTATAATTGTTTTGGTAATTATTGGGTTTGTTTGTAATGATGATTCATAGTATGACCATAAATCAATTGGCAATTGTATGAAAATTTGTTGTAGAAATGAGATGCTACTATCATTGTTGTTGTAGGGTGGAAGGTATCTTCGTATCGTGTAGTCTTCATATATAGTGGATAGAAAGACAAGTTGGAATATAACCAAGGCAACTAGTGTTATCAACTGCCGTCGTTTCATGTTGAGTGGAGTATATTGATACCACCGTAGAAAAGAAGAGATGAAAGTTTGATTTTTTGAGTTGTTACCTAATTGCAAACTAATAGGCAATATGCAACGACGACGCCGTCTCGGAAGCATCAGGATAGTAGATAAGAGAGAGTCTACAGTTCTTCCCATAACGCTTCCCCTAATACCAGGAGAGTAAGGAGCAACACAATAGAGCCAAGAGGCAGTTCGTAGAAGTTGGTCATTGTAGTCACTACTAAGCGATGTTTTGACGGTAATGGAATTATCGAGGGGTTTTGTCTTGTGCTTTTGGATTTAATATATTATGTAGTAACATTCAGGGAGTATGATTGCATAGTACTCTCTAAGATATAGCTCGTTCTACCATCATGCGACAATATCAGGTTCAGTTAAATTGGTGATGGTCTTGTGATTCTATGCCGAAATTTTTGCAGTATCCTTTTTTCCAACTCTGCAACTAACAACCTTTTGCAATACTGCTCTTTTGATCGGCCTCTCATCCCACATCTACACCATGTTATCACTACGACCTCATACTCGTCTAATATCTCTGTCAAAGATGACATCGGCATTGCTACTAATACTCGCGATATCTTTCAACAAACAAATATCATTTGCAAATGCACAACCAAAAATTCCAAATCAGATGGGCCCGAATGGTGAGTTTAATAGTTATCGAATATGATATATGTGATATGATATATAGATCCTAACTGTATTTGTAATACCCTTTCTCTTATAATACTTATATAGGTGAACTCCCACCACTCGGTAATGTACTACATCAAGTATGTGATAAAGATAAAAATAACAAAGTAACAATGACCGAAATTAATACTCAATTATCAATGCTCGAGGGTCTATTCGGTAACATTGGTGCCGATTTATCACCTGAGGATAATGAATATCAATATATGGAAATGTTCAATGCCGTGAAAGCTAGTGCACCTACTATTTTTAAGTTACTTGATTCGAATAATGATGAAAGTTTAACGAAAGAAGAATTGAGTTATATTACTAAGTTTGAACAGTCATTAAAGAAGGGTGGCGGGATGCGTGAATTACTAAGAGATGTATTTGCAATTATTGATAGTAACTCGGATGATTTACTAAGTGTTGATGAATTGAAAGAGGCTAGTGAAAGTGATGATAGTATTGGCAAGATTAGTGAGCGTATACATGAATTATTTCCATTACGCAAGTCATCATCTGATTTACAAGACTTTGTCCAAAGTACAATGAAATCAATTGACGTATCATCTGCAGATGATATGAAAGAGAAGGGCATGGCATGGATAGATACTGATAATGATGGATATATATCACGAAAGGAGGTAGGCGCGGCATATAATACAGCCGGGAAGAAGTTTTTAGAAGTTAGTAAAACTATTAAACAAATGGGACCAATGTTGGCAATGTTTGATGCTGGGAGTATGGGTCGTACTCACCCGGGTGGTGGTATGCCTAGAGCTGGCGGTCCCATCAGGACTGAGTTCTAGATTGCTGAGGAGTATTACTCTATTTTTGAGATGATATATAGGAGAATTGGGCAGAAGAATGTTTTTGACAATGAAGACTTTTCAGCTGAGCATAGGATATGATATCTGGTAGTGTCAAGGCTGAGAGTTCTGTCTCACTCAGCTCTCTAACTTAATGAGCATATCAGAAGTTACGCCTAAAATGTTATATCATAAATCACAGGAAACTGAATACTAATCATAGCTCGTACAATTTAGAGAATCTAGGCGAAGAAGAAATACAATAGTACGGTGGTGGTGGTATGCCTCGAGCTGGTGGTCCCATTAGGGCTGAGTTCTAGATTGCTGAGGAGTATTTGATTATACACCAATTAGGACTGGGTTTTAAACTCTATTTTTGAGATGATATATAGGGTTGGACGATAAAGACTTTTAAGCAAATGGTATCAGGTATCTGGTAGTGTCAAGACGTCATGAGCATATCAGAATTTTTGCCTATGTTATATCATAAATCAGGATCGACGATAGTCTGTCCTCGCAGCCATGTAATCTCCTTGTCTTTATTGGTAATTGTTGATCTCAATAAGGCAATCTCTGCATCTTTCTCCTTTAATTCCCAATCTTTGATGGCCATATCCGCATCCCTACTTTTGATTTCTTGTTCTTTCTTTTTCTATTTCTTCTTCTTTCCTTGTAATATCTGCCTTCATACTTGCAACTAACTTCAGTGCAGATTCCTTCTCTTTAAGAGCGGAGTTAAGATGGTCTTTCATTTCTGTAAAAGACTGCAGCATAGCCATCTCTCTCATCATCGGATCATCATGTACGCTGATGTTATTGAAATCTAATTCAAGAGTTTTGATTGAATGATTGAACTGAAGAGCTTCTGCTAACTTTGCAGCTCCCCCATTGCCGATATTGTTCTTATCTATGGCTAACTCTTTAAGTGTATCGTTCTCCTTCAGTGCATCTGCTAAGTACTTAGCTCCCTCTAGACTGATATTGTTGCTGCTCAAATCAATATCTTGCAATGATTTATTAACAACCAACACATCAGCAATGCATTTAGCTCCCTCATCACCTATGTTGTTATCACCTAAGTATAATACTACAATTGTTTTGTTGTTCTCTTTTAGTGCATCAGCCAATTGTTCAATTCCTTTCAAATTAATCTTATTGCGGCGGAGGTTGAGCTCTTTTAGTGTAGTATTTTTTGCAATTGCATTGGCCAACTTCCCATCAGCGAGGGTTAGCTGATTAATTACTTAAACTTAGCGCCTCTAGAACTGTACTTTCCCCAATAACTTTGTAGAGTATATCTAGATCATCATCACAGAGGCCCTTAAGAATGAGATTGATTCTCCTCTTCTTGACAAGCTTCTCATAATTAAAATTCATCGTGTAGTACTACTTTATTAGTGGAGAGATAATGTATAATGATACAGACATCGGATGATATTGATATGTAGCGTTATTAATATATTACTATAGTTGCTCCTCGATCATATGATCATATAAATCGTTTTTTTATACCTGAATTGATTGAATGTAACATTGCAAATGAATAAATAAATGATACGTCGACCCCAAAAACTTGGGGGATAGACATACTTAAATTTGCCTTTTAACTCTGCCCCTTCTTCGATATTACTATAGCATCTTGTTATCTGAAAGATACACCCCCGCGGCAAAAAGATACCTTTCAGAAAAATACCCCTTGGGATACATCTCTCTACTAACACATACATATTGAGTCTGTAAAATATACTATTAGTTAGTCCAGGTTGGTCTCTCAACATACGACGTTGTTTACATTCAGAATTGTCTCTATTAGTTATCTATAATATGTACAGAATCCCCTATACCCCTTAAATATACATGTATCAAAACTTGATGATCAAATGTCACCATTCCTCAACTCCTCTATGTACCTACTCTTTGCTGCCTTACTCAAAGGCTAGGCCATCCTTCCTCATGAACTCAAAAATATAACCATCTTGAAATCCAGCATAAAAATGCTTGTTGTCGGGGCTCAAGGCAATACCAATCGTTTCATCATCCGTATGGATACCACCGCTGATAGCTTGGAATAAAGTAAAGTATGTACCATCCTTGCCATATCGAGCGTACACACCAGGATCAGACGAACCATCCTCGGTAAAGTAAATGTACTTTCGGGATGGTCCAAATACATTCTGATCAGGCTGACCACCAAACGAGCCCTCTCCATAAAACTTCTTGCCCGTCCTCTCAGATGTCCAAGTATCGGTACTATCATCAAGAATGATAAGTGTCTGTTTCTCCTTGGACATGAAGTATACATCTCCTTCATGAACTTGAATACCTTCAGTATTCGGAAAGAACTTCTTGGCACTATTCTCGGCTTCACCCTCATCAGTAGTCCAGTAGTAGGTGCCGTCATCATTCAGAACGAGGAAGGATTCCTCTCCTCCTGAATGGAGTGCATCCCAGCCATGTTGGTTGGTAATGTATCGACGTAGCTTACCATCCTCGACATCTTCGGTAGTGTAGAAGATCGAACGACCATAAACACGATCATCTACTGCCACAGACTCAAACCATCCACCACTGCCGCCAAGCTCAGTCTCTTGAGTACGTCCATCGGCTCCCACTTGATGACATTGTCCACCTCCCGTCTCTTCACACTAATAAGAGGAAGGAAAGAGAAAATGACGCATGTGATGTGAGCAGTCAGTATGTGTAAATATAGGCAATATCATTTCAAAGAGTACACACAAACAGAGACTTACACTAACCCAAGTATTCCAGGGTGTAATTCCTCCTCCACAATTGTCAGTAGTACCCGTTAACAAGGCACGATAGTCGACAATCTCACCCTTGGCATTGAAGTACAAGCCATACACACCACCATCTCCATCACTCTCTTCCGAGTTTGACATGTAGACATATCCACCATCAGGCATTTTTAAGATACCGGCAGCATCCGAACGTGTATGCCATGAATCCTTAGATTCTCCACCATTGGCAAACTGCACTTTACTTCCTTCACGAGCTATGAGCTTAACAGTTAAGCCAGCGGACATATCAATGCCCAACTCGGGTACTCTGATGAATTCATTACCGAGGAAACCAAATATGTATGGGTTTTCAGTCGGTGGAGGACTTGGGGAACTCGTTGGAGATCGAGTCGTTGGAGATGGTGTCGGTGGTGCCGTGGTAGGCGAGGCTGATGGCGGAGGTGTAGGTTTAAGAGCCGAGGCCCAACTTGACATATCAAATACTGGTTTTGGAGTAGGCGGTGGAGTTGGGCTCATTACTCCCCAGCCTGACAAATCGATTACCTTTGGAGGAGGAGAAGGCGGTGAAGTGGGCTCCTTTGTTGATGGAGGATTAGTTGGCTATTGTTTGATTGATAAAGTATGACAAATGAGAAATGCATAAATATGAGATGTGATCACAAGATATGAACATAAGATATGCACAAAACATTACCAAACACATTTCTTACCTCATTAGTAGGTGCCTTTGTCGGTTCAGAAGTTACAGCCACGGGTGACTTTGTAGGAGATGACGAGGGTGATACCGTTGTGGTACCATTCCCTTCAGAAGAGATCTGATTTAGCAATGCTGCATCACCAATAGTAACCTCTGGTTCAAATGGATTATGATTCGATTCATCATCATGTTGCTCGGATGTGTCACCGGATGATACGACATCGTTTGATCCAACATGTGCATGATTATGATCATGTGTTCCTGTTGATGCCGCTCCTTCTTGTTCCTCCTCTTTGTTATCATCAATAGCGTTGGCGGTGTCTAGGTTGAATGAAGGAGAAGATGCTTCTTCCTCCTCATTCTCTTCCTCTTCCATGACCTCTACAGGAGATGATACATCAGTGGATACATCACTCGATGAATCAACATCGTCGGATGAACCAAGAGAGATTACACTATCCTCGAAGAGAGGCACATCTACCTCCTCTTCTACACTCTCCTCATCGTCCATACCATCCACTGGCTGCTGCTCATCAACTAAAGTCTCAACCACAGGCTCCTCAACATCCACGACGACATCAACAGACTCCTCAGTTTCATTCCCCATGAACCCAATAGGCTCAACACTAACTGTAGGTTTTTGCAACCCAACAACTAATCCAATCACAAGTATGAAACCCAGCATTACCGTACCAAATATCATCCATCCAATACGTCGCTTCTTAGATCGTAATTCTGCCGACGTTGGTAACAAGGTTTCTCCATCGTCTACAGTCTTAACCATGTAGGGACGATCTTCATCACCGGATAATGCACCTGTTGCTAAATATCCGGAGGTTACAACACCTATTATAATTGTAGTTGAGGGCATGCAATATAGAAGAAAGAATTAGAGCATGAATGACCACTTATAGCGCCAAAAAATATATTTTGTGCACATCTTATGCACAAAAAGAAAGGAGGTACTTACCAGTCTCTACATCGTTACCGGAGTAGCTAGCAGTTATTGTATCATTCTCGTGGAATGTATCAGGTGAGGTTAGACGACGGTCTACCTTCGATGGCTTATTGATTGATGGCGATGGCATGATAGTGTTGTGCTCGACGACGACGACGATGTGGCGTGATATTATCGGCGTATTGCAATATAGTTATTGCAATTGATGGATGATGTTGTGATGTTGTGAATTATGAGCATAACACTAGCGATATATAGAGCATCAATTCAGGAAGTTGTGACGACATAGAGCCAATTGCCGATGAGATTCGAGGTCGTGGTAATGCTCTCTCCTCAATCACACTTATGTCTCAGTTAGTTATCATAGACTCCCAAACTTTTTCATCAATCTGCTTTTCTTTCTCAATTTGAACTGCCCTGATACTGCCCTTTCTCACAGAGATGCAAGAACGACATCTTTCTTACTTTCATCTTCCAATGCGCACACCTATCTCTTAGGGTATCCGCGTGAGTTATTTTTGAGGTTGTTGTTGCGTCAGTACCTATGAGTCTAATAGCTCTCCCTTGTGCAAAGTAAGGTTAGTATATACCTCTACAGTAGTTTAGGGCTTGATATCTCATAACACAAGATGATGTGGCATTATCTTCTCCTTCTGATAGTTTTAATATCAAAAGTATCCTCAAATCTAATTTTAGATGGAACGCCAACATGGCAAACTAATAACTGGTATACACAAGTGGATGGTGTCATGGGCGGTTTATCATCAGGACAATTAAACTTCATAGATGACAATAGTATCTTATCTTTTAGTGGTACCATTAGTTTAGACGGAGGTGGCTTCTCAAGTGTTCGAAGACGTCAATTTCCAGTAGTAGTAAATTTACAACAATATAGTGGTATCGTGGTTACATTACAAAGTACATCTACCACTACTCTTGATAATAATAGTGATGATATTAAAGTACCATTGGGTTTACATTTACAATTTCATGATACAAAAGATAGTTTCGGCTACGCTTCTGCATTTGCAATACCAATAACCAAAACTCAAAATGAAGAGATACAAATCTACTTACCTCTGAGTAGTTTCGATCGAGGAACACGAATTGGATTTCAATGTACAAATAATTGTCAAATTGATTGGAGTATAATTAATGGTATGGATATATATGTATTATTCCAAGAGGGTAACTTTCAAGTGAAAGTTGATAGTATAGTTGCAGTAGTAGAAGATGTACAAAGAAGTTTTGATATACCAAATGTTACATTTACCAATGTAAATCAGTTAGGTAATGTTATTGAAAAGACAATCAAGAATGGTGGCGGATTGTATGATTATGATTATAAGGAATTATGTATTGCTGTATATAAATCAACATTGAATACAATAGTGGGTTCTTCATCATCTGAGGATACCACCAATAACGAGGAGGAAGTTGTTTCAAAGAAGATTAAATCAATGATATGTCAAGGATTGCAACGTGCCGACTTGCAGGGTAATGATAAAGTTAATATTGCATGGACGTTACGTCATACGTTAGATTCAGTGTTAGAAGAGATTGGTCGGAAAACAAAAGTTGTAGATAGTTCTGTTTGGCGTCCAGATATGGGTGATGATACATATCTGCAATGCAATGGAGTTACTTCTGGCTCATCAGGTGCGTACAACATTATTTCAAAGAGTGATTCTCCTACACAAATGCCAAGTGCGGTATCAACAAATACTGAAACCACAAAACCAACAATCATATCCACTCCTCTTTTACCATCATCATCAACAAATCGACCATCCTCTACAAACCCTACAATCGCTGGATCAACAAATGATACCACCACAACTTCCATGCCTACTTTGGTATCTACGACAACAACTTATGCTCCCAATCCAATGTTAATGATATCTACATCTTCATCTCCCACTGAAGTTGAAGTAGAAGAAGGAGGTGAAGTAACACCCATGCTTGTGGAGAATGAGGTTAATGCGGACAAGGCTATGCTTGATACTTCAGCTTCATCATCGTCAACATCAAAAGGTTCTGTTGGGACTGTATTCGTCTTCTTTTCTGTTGGATTATATGCAAAATTGTATGTCTGGTAGTTCTACTTCCTTGGTTAGTAACACATTCAATATGTCAAACTTCACCACCATGATGTATATCTATTGAGAGATTGACGTTGGCGCGTAATGAAATGACTTTGTCACAGAAAGTTATGTTGAATGGCAACAAACAAAGAATAAACTTAAAGCCAAATGTACAATACACAACTTTATGATTACGAGTACCATATAAAGATTGGGTAGTATATGTATTCAAGGGTATACATACCTTTTTGGGGACATAGATGAGGCAATAACCAATGGTTACGTGGAAGTACTATCATGTGGACGTTATTTGCCATTCATTACCAACCAACCACCCCACCTACCCAACATTATTTACTACCAAGGATGCCCCTCGGGTGGGGAGGAGTATCCTTTTGTTTTATTGAACTCTACTACCTCTACACCAACGTATATATCATATCACCACACACTTTACAAGTGCAATGATCGAGTGTTGATGTGTATTATTGGTATAACAGCCACTGTCATTTCTCAATTGACAAGTGTATCTTACCAAAATTCGGTATCTTTGCCGTAAAATACTCTCAATCTGAGATATGATATGATATGTAGTTGATAATATCCATTACCACCACCAATCCCATCATACCAAGCTTGTATTGTATATAATAATACCCAAGGTAGTACCTTTTGAACATACTAAAATAGTATATCACGTGTAACTGCTCTTCTTACCACCCATATTGTGGTGAAAAGTAGTAGGTTACGCAAGCAACTACATGACATTACCATGTTGTCATTGGTGGTGGTGGTGATGGTGGTAGTGGTGTACATGATAATACACAAGGTAGTACCTTTATAACATATCTATCACGTATATCTTCTCTTCTACTACCCCAATCAAGGTGAAAAGTAGCGTAAAATGATCCTCTCATCAAGCTCTATCCATTGGTGGTACTAACAAGGCCAAATATTAACCTTTTGTCAATCAACTCAACTCGAGAAGGGGGTGTTTTGCCAGATTTTGGAGCCGGCGGCAGCCATGGACTCCACTATTTAGTACTCTTCAGAGGTTGATTATTATTAATATCATCATCATCATTATTACTATCATCATTACTAACAACAGCCTCGTCTACAACTCGGTAGTTGATCAACTCATCGTCGGCTAACGCCTCCTCCTCCTTGATCAACAGACTCACCTTCGGTTCAGTCGGCTGACGCCTCCTTCACTACCAATAGTATCACTCGCTACGCTCGTAACTATATCTCATCATTCAACATAACTATTAGCATTACTAACAGACGTACCAATATCACCATCACCCTCGTAACAATAAGCACTATCATCATTGCAATCAACAAACATGAATCAAGAGGTGGGTGGTGATGGTGCAACTTGTTGCATCATCATCACCCTCCTCTTGATTCATCAACCATTCCAAACGTACCAACCATCTTTCTACTTCCATTACAGTCATGATAAGTGTATGCGGCCCCGCCGCTCCCCGTTTGGTTCTTTGTCTTTCTTCTTCTTTGTCTTTCTTTTCTTTGTCGGGTCGGGTTCTTCCTCTTATTCTTAGTTCGGGTTCTAAGTCTTTGTCTTTCTTCTTCTTTCGGGTTGTCGGGTCTTTCTGAGGCGATGCCCTTGGCAGAGCTGTGTTTATATCACGTGAGGCCCCGCCGAACTGTGAATCTCTTTTATTAATGTTTTTGTTATTTAGATTGATGTAGAATTTGATTACAATTCTTTTGGTGGTCTTATCATCAAAATCTGATGAGTTCATCTCTGTTGCCAAAATTTGACCTCCGGCGGTGATTTGCAAAATGTAGCCCTTGTTTAAGTTGGGCAACTTTGATTTCGGGGTCGTTTTTAGACGCTATAAGTATCATATTCGTGTAGATCTTGTTCTTCTGATTCTTTGGAGCTAAGAATCGACTTCATAACCCTTATAGTTGATGAATAAAGTACATGTAAAGATCGACGATGTGTTGCAAGGACACTACCTTTGATATTGATAATATGAAATGATGGAGAGGAGTATGATGATTTGCTGAGCGCCTAACGCTTTTCTACTATCTAATGATATAGCTATATATTCATAGAATACGAGAGATATACCCTCTTCATTCACTGCAATAGATCAATCATAACAACTCAACAACCTCCTCTCAATTTTTGGATTTGTGACACGACATGCTGAGTACCGTTTAATAAAGGGGCTTACCTAAACTAAGAAAGAATGAGCTCACTTTTTGCTTCATTAGTCAATTTAATACCGATCTATCTTAACGGCCGTCTTTTTGGCCAACGATGTCTACCACCCTTTCTAACTCTAAAATGAAAAATTGCAAAGAAGAAGATTGGGATTGAACGGAGAAGATGAAAAGAGAGTACATGTAAAAGAAGAGTGCAATATCAATACACACGGATATTACGAGTGTGTATTAAAGATGGAGTGGTGCACTCTAATCACAATCCACTATTACCATTCCCATTCAGAAGTTACTCTCTCTCTCTTCTAATTGATAATCGATATATAAACAACAAACTAATCATGTAGTTTGCTCCACCATCATATGTAGATGTGTATCGTCATAACAACTACTTGTACCACCATCTACTACCGCCAACAATCTCCGTCATCCAACTGTTGGAGATGTCGAATTGCAAAGCATATCTACAAAGAGTGTAAATCTATATTACCTCTAAACAATACACAAGATGATACGCTGTCTTTTCTTATCAATACTTTTACTTCTTCTCCTATCATCAGTAGTATCCTCAAATCTAATTTTAGACGGATCTCCAACATGGCAAACTAATAATTGGTATTCACAAGTGGACGGTGTCATGGGCGGTCTCTCCTCAGGTGAATTAAACTTCATTGACGACAATAGTATTCTATCATTTAGTGGTACCATTAGTTTAGACGGTGGTGGCTTTTCATCAGTTCGAAGACGTCAATTTCCAGTGGTAGATTTACAACAATATAGTGGTATCGCTGTTACATTGCAAAGTACATCTACAACAACTCTTGATAATAATAGTGATGATGATATTAAAGTACCATTGGGTTTACATTTACAATTTCACGATACAAAAGATAGTTTCGGCTACGCTTCTGCATTTGCAATACCAATTACCAAAACTCAAAATGAAGAGATACAAATCTATTTACCACTATCTTCATTCGATAGGGGTACACGAATTGGATTTCAATGTACAAACAATTGTCAAATTGATTGGAGTATAATTAATGGTATGGATATATATGTTTTGTTTCAAGAGGGTAACTTTCAAGTTAAAGTTGATAGTATAATTGCAGTAGTAGAAGATGTACAAAGTTTTGATATACCAAATGTTACATTTACCAATGTAAATCAACTTGGTAATGTTATTGAAAAGACTATCAAGAATGGAGGCGGGTTGTATGATTATGATTATAAAGAGTTATGTATTGCTGTATATAAATCAACATTGAATTCAATAGTTGGTTCTTCATCGTCTGAGGATGCCACCAACGATGAGGAGGAAGTTGTTTCAAAGAAGATTAAATCAATGATATGTCAAGGATTACAACGTGCCGACTTGCAGGGTAATGACAAGGTTAATGTTGCATGGACGTTACGTCATACGTTAGATTCAGTATTAGAAGAGATTGGTCGGAAAGCAAAAGTTGTAGATGGATCTGTTTGGCGTCCAGAAGATTTAGATACATATTTACAATGCAATGGAGTCACTTCAGGTTCATCAGGTGCGTACAACATTGTTTCAAAGAGTGAATCTCCTACCCAAATGCCAAGTGCGGTATCAACAAAAGCTGAAACCACAAAACCAACAATCACTTCTCTTTTGATATCAACATCGCCACCATCTCAAACACCAACAACAAATCGGATGTCCTCTACAAATCCTACAATGACGAATACTCTCATGCCAATTATTGGATCAACAAACGATACCACCACAACTTCCATGCCGCCGACTTTGATATCTCCGACGACTACTTATGCTCCCAATCCAATGATAATGATATCTATATCTTCATCTCCTACTGAAGTTGAAGTAGAAGAAGGAGGTGAAGTAACACCCATGCTTGTGGAGAATGAGGTTGATGAAGACAAGGCTATGCTTGACTCGTCTGCTTCATCATCGTCAACATCAAAAGTTTCTCCTGGGACTGTATTCGTCTTCTTTTCTGTTGGATTATATGCAAGTTTGTATGTCTGGTAGTTCTACTACCTTGGTTATTATGAATGAATAGTGTCTGATAATGTAATGACTTTTTAGTTCTATATCCCAAATCTAACTTATTGTTCTAGCCTATCTCTATTCGATATCCTCTCTAGATGTCCATAAAGTTGTGCATGTTTATGGAAGAAGAACTCAACTTTGTCATGCACCTTATCATTCGGTCTGTACTCTTCTTGTCTTGGCAACATAAACATTTCAGTATCAATCCATCGTATTGTTCTATTTCTATATAGATTCTGTCTATCACTAGCTGACAAGTTCTCTAAATGTTTAGACAAGGCAAGTTGAGTAGAGTTATACTGAGACTCATTGAAGTTGTGTCTCTTCTTCTTCAACTGAGCAACTGTATCCGAGTCAGACATGATGTCTCCTTTGTCGTCTGCTAGATGAGCCAGTGATGATATACTGATACCACCGTCCGAGCTAGTGATAATGTACTCACATAGAGTCTCAAGCTTATAGTCGTGTTCGATGAGGATTGATCTCAGCTCCCAGTTAATCATTCTTGCATTCAAAGCAGTCTGGTCAACTCTATTGTTGAGATGCTGTTGGATTGTATTCGGACCTCGGAGGAGAATCTCCTCATCACTTGGAAAGACTAATCCTATTTGACACATGCTCTTGATCAAAAGCTTGGCTATACTTTGATGATTGAAGTTCATGTGATATAGATGGTGCAAGCCACCTCCAAAAACAACTATGTCATACTCATTTGCATTGCGTAGTGTGTTCCATAGAGCGTCCGCGTATGCTATATCATGCTTATCACCTCTATGCGGAGAGTATGGGTATCCTACCTCGGCAATTCGATAAGGCATCGTGGAATCTCCAATCTTGTGCTCTTTTCCTCGTAAGGGAGGCAACTTGTCCTTTTCTAGATTGCAGTAGATTGGGTACCAATCTGCACCCTTTGTAGACATGATTGGGTAGTGTATCCCTTCTTCTTTCCATACTCCAAATAGTACTTCGTCAAAGTGTGAGCATCTATGATCCACTTCCACTTCTTTACTCGGATATTCCTCTGGCAAGTTGTTGCCTACTTCACTAAGAATTGCATCACTTAGCTGTGGCCACACAGTTGGACCAAAGTCTAATTGACATATATCACCACAATTCTTCAGCTCAGCAGGCCTCTTTAGCCCTTGATGACATGTGTAGTAGTGTCGGAGTGTTACATACAGATGATCAATCGACATACTTCGGGGTAAGAAGAGGGTTGCACTGTGTGTCCCATCTAGATTATCATTAGTAAATGCAGCAGATTTGACTGTGGTATTACCAATACTACTCCAACTTTGATATTCTAAAACGAATACATCTCCACCATTATCTTGTGCATTTGTTATGTTATCATATGCTCGAAAGTTTATGTATATTGGTAGATAGTCTTTAGTCATGGGCCATACCTTTGTTAGAGACGGCGGTGATAGAGAAACTGCTGACACTATATCACTGCCCAATCCTTCTGAAATAGTTGTATTGATCGATGTAGGGTTTGTACTGCACATGTAATTCGACTTTTCAGCAGACGATGTGAGTAGATTAGGTTGATTCGTCGCATGGAAATCAAGCCAAGACGTAACATTCCAATATTGTGTTTGTTTTATACTCTTATGTATATTAGTATCTTGATGTTGCTGTGGTATAGAGTCAGCTAATCCCCGAAGATGATGACTAACATGTGCCGGGAGTTGCAATTGCAGTTGCGGAGAATCTTCAATCTTCTTATCATGGGAGGTAGTTGCCGTCGGCAACCGTGATATCAATACAAATGAAGCATAAATGATTGATAGCCCGAATGATATACAGAACATTAAGAATGATACTGTACTTCTATGCTTCCGCTGTACTCCAAGTGACCGAGTAGTATTGTTGGTATTGTTGTTATTATACAGATACATAATGAAGCACATCGTCATCGTCAAGGAGAACCGAGTTCGAGGAATTACTTTATCTCCGTCGTCGCTCAAGTTCAGCCTCAGATAATAGAACTTATTCTGACCAGAGCTATCCTCCTTATAATATCCTCTCAATTGATTGCTCTCATGATTAGAATCACGAGATTTTCAAGCAAAATGGTAAGCCCTTTGGTCTTATCTGATCACGAGAAAGTGTAAAAGATTGCATGCAGTTTTGCTTTGCAAAAGGATACCACAGAGGATACCTGAAACTTATGCTCTCCCAAATAAACTTCACCTCTATTTTGAAAACTTCTTAGCTATGACATCAACATCAACACCACAGATTCGAAAATTCAACAATCTTGACACTCCGTCGATGCCAATCTTCTCACTACTAACCACACAATAATTCTGACGGCGCCGTTGATTCGATTATCGATATACTACTCCATACTCCATCACATAAATTAAAGTACTGCTGCCAAATCTCGTTTTTTATAAAAGAGAGAAATGTGGACAACAAGCCCAGAGGCAACATCACCATTTTTCAAGTTCATCGTTACTATTTTAACAACATATTTAGGGAGCAAGTAGCGACATAACTACGCTAATACAAGAAGATAAAAAGCTCAATACAGAGCATTAAGGTGTGAATAATTGTGTGGATAATATGGTTATATTATACCATTGTATGAGATTTTAGAGTGCGGCCTTTGCAATTGCAATAATTTTCGATACTTGACACCCTCACTCTGATACGATCACTTTGCTTGGCCGCGTCTACATACGCCATTGATATATTGTGTTTGTGCAGTAAAGACCTAACTTTGTTAACTTTTCTGCCCTCAGAACCTTTGTATCACGTGTCACCTCTTAGTGAGATTTAAGTCCCCCAAGATTATACACAGAGTTGACACCCAAGAGCTTTGATGCTCATACGTTCTCTCCTAGCATTATACAGTACAACAAATTACACCAATAATAGAAAGATGACAGTAACATCTGATTTACGTCCCCTATCACCACCATTGCCACCGGCTTTTTTGTCTAATCCGGATTTGACAAAAATTATGTACATATCAGCACATAAGTCATGTCCAGAGTTACAGGCCGAGAGTGTTATAAGTTCAGATGAGGAGGATAATGGAGGATTGAGTGATGTGGATGGGGTTAGGGATATAGAGAAAGTAGAAGAGAGGAGTAGATTTGAAGTGTTGGAGGTTCATGATGAGAATGGGATGAATCAAGTTGATGGGGCATTTAGTATGGATTGTGACGAAGATTGTCATGATGTTGGTATGATTAGTCGAGGTACAACCCCCGAGCTTGTTGTAGAAAAGATTGATATGGAGGAGAAGACGACCACATCAGCGGTTAACATACCTCCCATATGTTCCGATTGTTCAAGGTCTACTGAACAAGTTATGTCTAAATCGGCACCCTCAAGGATACCATCCGTCGTTGCAAGTCCACCCTCCTCACTACCCTCATCCTTACCAACCAATGCCTCTCCAAACATTGCAAACCGCCGCAAATTACAATGGGAGTTCAAGGGTCTAACCCTCTGGTTGGAACTAGAAGAGTTTAACAGCGATCTAACCAAGGCGGTTGAAGATTTCTCATCGAAACATTCATCTCCGTGGATACCACAGCCGCATACCACGGCAATCTATGGTATGGAGCATTTATCGCATGTAGAAGCCAGTAGACGATTACACAAGGTCAAGGATGTGTTGGTGAATGGTGTTTGGCCGGCCTTTGCCAAGCCGACGGGTGTTACGTCAGATATTGCTGTTTGTGGTCGACCGGGACAGGTATGCAGTATTGCCTGGAGTGAATTGACATTGGCAAGTAATGATGAACACGAGGTAGCCTTAGATGCTTTGTATTCGTTATTCTATGATGAGGATGAGGAATCTTTGGACTACTCCTTGGATACTGATGACTCTTCGTCATGTAATGATACAGAAGAGGAAGGTAAACCATCATTAAGCCGCCCCCAACGAGCTGTTGAAATGCCAACAAGGTCACGTCCATGGACACCTCACAATTCTATTGCATATGACAATCCGGAAACGAATGCCTTGACATTATTAGATACCATAACCTATATGAGTATCCATCCAACATTGTTGGGATGTGAACGACGAGTTAAAGCTATATCGTTGTGGAATACAGTGGGTAAGATGGAGGAATGGAAATGTATTGATCGGGTCAAGTTCTTTTGATGTTGTTGAGGGTGGCTTCGTTCGTTTGTTGTTTGGAAGTATGGTGGAAAGTAGAGGAATGAGGGGATACGTGAAGGAGGAAACAGGGATAAGAGAGGATAGGCACTAGTAGTTATTGGAGTAATGAACTTTAAACAAAGATAATGAGGTAGAAAGAAGAGACTTCTAGAATCCTATCACATTTAGTGAGCTAGTGAGTGAAGTTGGTTAGAACCCCCTAATGACCGAGGGCAGTAGTCTACTCATAATGACCTTTTATTTGAATCACAAGGGCTTGTGACAAAATAGCGACAAGGATCTTGGGGCAGTGGTTTAGGATCTTGGGGCGTCTTGCTGATGTTGATGTTGTGCTGCTTTTGACAGCATAATTTGCAATCATATACCATACAACATAAATTATATATTACCATGAATATCCATATCCTCGCTCTCGCTACCATTGCCATTACTATCCATACTACCGTCGGCGCAATCGGTGCAGATGATATGTCCGAGGAGTTGCTTTCCTTAGTTGAAGTTGCAACAATGAACAATGAGAAGAGAGGATTGAAAGGCAGAGGTCAAAAACAACGCCCTAAACCTATTCATCCATGGTCTGATCGGTGTAATGAACCAGTACCATTGGATCATTTCCCTCAATGGAGAGATGAAGTAGGATACTGGATAGGAGAGTATTCATACTATGGAGCTGATGGTACTCCAAATGAGTCTGATGCTTGGAACTATCGCTATGACAATTACAGGGGGTTTATCACGTGAGTATAAGATATGCTAGTTCAGTTTGTTTCTTCGTCTCTACTCTCACCAGTATCGTATTATGTGCAGTGGAAATATCAATGGTACTGCCTATCGTCAGAGGAACGTCTTTCTGTACCCTCCTCAAACTGATGATAGATGTGAAGAGACTAATGATGCAGTTGTTGGTGCTGGAACATGTGGTCTAAATGGCAACATCAAACTTTTCGACGCTGATCAATCTGGTGAATCCTGTGATGGGTCGATTGAGGGACCATTTGGGGACCCCCCTTTTGTGTTTGATACGTTTACAACACTTGTAGGAAAAGAGAATGCCGTGCTATATCAAATCTTTGCTCCAGGAGGTGGTCTATATCAAAGTCAATTGACTACATTGAGTGGCAACGAGGAGAACAAACGACGTACTCGTACAGCACAATTGTTCACCAATGCATTTATTCCCGACCCAGAGTTGGCAAGTATCCCAACCTATGCCTCATTTTACCGCGAACGTCGTGTGACAAAGGAGGAGTTCTATGATGAATTAGAAGCAACTCTTGAAGAGTATAACATCTTGGATGAAGATATCTGTACTCGTAATCTGAGTGGAGTTCTTGATCCTGAAATTGTCGGGGGTATTGATGCTTGTCGTGATCATCTTGAAGAGTCATTTGCTTTAACTAACAACTTGTTAGACAGTGAGTGAGCAGAATATGTGATCTTGGGTATCTAGTCTAGTAGGGAGATAGTTGTTGGGAATGACAATGGCTGCGATCCATTACCCCAACATATGTAAAGAGTTGTAATATCTGCTAATGAAATATGAGCACATCATATGTCTATTAGCGTTAACTTTCCATATCTCTAGAGGTCTAGACATCTAAATGAAACTGAATCATCATACAATTGGTGTCACTCTTCTCTAAAGTAACTTGAGGCTTGGCAGTGATGTAGATATACAGACTAGAACAATCAAAGATGTCATATCTTGAGTCAATTGTCGAGCCACAACTCCATTCTTCTTCAGATACATTGGTAAATCCTTAATCATAATGACTTCTTGAAAGATCTTATGCCGCATTATCCATACCGCCTTCAACTCTGACCATGTCTCTACATATCGATATTCAGTTGGTATCATCTCGTTAATCTTTATAGAAGCAGAGGGATGAAGTGATCGAGGCAGACTGGGTACCATGTGATGAATGAGATGACAATTCAACCCGCCAGATATGAAATTAAACAGTTTAGATTGCGGGAAGATATCAATTGATGTTCTACATTGATGTATATCCTTATCATTTGTTGATTTGTTACATGGCACTGCATGTGTAAGTAATGCAAGATAATTTGCACAGATTGATAACGTAATGATCGTAGCTACCAATGCATTGAGAGGTAATGATAATAGATAACCAAACCGTACTACCAATGATAAGAGCTTCCATACATCAAACTTTGTAACTACATCTTGTAAGTCGAGATACCAATAACCCAATACAGTATAGATTATATTGATAGTTTCAACTAATATGTTTGGCCCGAACAATCGCTGTCGATCAATAGGTGTAGGATCTGTTCTCCAAGTATCAGGATGATGCAGAAGATGATGCTTTAGAATCCATGTGTATCGACTGTTGACTAAACAATCCATTGTTAGGTACCCAATCCAACCATTGATTTCTCGAAGATGAGATGGAGCCATTGTATTATGATATGCCTCATGCCCTATGTATGAAGAGAGGTGTCGTCGACGAAAAACACATCATATGTTATATGTTTGCGTCAGAAGAGCACACATCATAATGGCACATCACTGCAGATCATTATGCACACACAAACATTGCAAATAAATATATTCCATTATATTGCAGTAGACAATACCAACCTACCTACCATCAATAGACAATATATCGACCATCCAAAAGGAATCGACCAAATGAGATTGTTGCCATTAGAAAAATAAATTGATGTATGAAACGAAGAATACAATCAAGTAAATGAAAGCGTGTATCCAGCCCACCCAATAAACTTCCCAAGGGTATTTATTGCTGCTGATATGTTGTATCGGTTGGGGCCTGCACATCGTTTAATGAATGATTGTCATCGCTCATCATCATGAAGCATGCCCCCTCCATCACGCACTAATAAGACACGTTTATTCGCCAAATAAGCATTTTCCTCTCGGACACCCTCGTGGGTGGTGAGGTAGATAACACTTACTACTCTATAGTGCTGCCCATCGTCGGACCGTAGTATAGTCGGCGGCTTCTTCATACGACAGGTATTCATATTATTGCAATGGATTAAAAATTGATATCCTTTGATGTTGACTCTTGTGATTGTGAATTGTGAAGATACCCCACCACATCTATACTCATTTTTATTATCTCCAACAGCAGGTTGTCCTTTTTGAAACATCTCCCCCATATCTCTGGTTGGAGTCGATGGCAATAAGGCCCCTACCAAGTCTTATAATCATCAACGGATTGTATGCCCCTTAACATGAACGGATATGATAATTTCTCAAAAAAAATTAATTCTATCTCATCAATTAGGCGCCATGTTAACATCAACTTTACATAATTTCAACTCTACTACATTGCAATAATGATTGCATCTTTGCTAGTAGGCGTAGGTCTAGCCTTGGCATCGATGTGGAGTAGTTTGGGGCCATCACTAATGTCTAGTCTAGAAGGTATCTCGGCACTTTGATTTTTCTATCGAGTAGAGAGAGAATAGTTGCGTATAGTATTGCAATATCAAGCATAAAGAGAGCATAGAAGAGACTGTCATCGTATAAAGCACATATATACACGGGGTAGAATGATACAACTTGAAACGCCATATGACGAGGGTCCCTCCACAAATGATCAAGTATATGATCAGCAAAGCCAATCGTCGTCGGACAAGATACCTCAAATGGTATCAACAAGTAAGCTCTTAAAGAGACACAATACTCTAATAGAAACACCTTCACCAACGACCAATAGGAAGTACTATAATTCAAAACCAATAATAACAAGCAACAGGAGTGGGATACCAACAATAATAATGAAGAGTAGTGAAGATACTTCTTTTTCGAAGATGAAAGACCTGGAATCATTCGACAGGTGGAGAGAAGACAATTCAAGTAATCTATTCTGTTGCTGGTATGATTACATTGATGAATTAATCTACGATACATTTAGTACGTGCACTCCGATAGCTGTTTGTAAGACGATGGGTGTGGTGCTCTTACTACTATTTGGACAGAAGAATGAAAGAGAAAATGTAAAATAAACTTGCACAAAGATTCTACTATAACTATATACTTGGCAACACATACATAATACTTGCATATAGTTAATTTAGCTTACAAATATAACACTCTGATACCCCAATACCCCTACTCGTCTATGATACAGAACCATTCTTAATGGGACTTGTGCATACTCCAGCACTTGTCAATATAGGTCTACCTCCAAATTCTGGTACACCATACTCACTCGTTTTCAAGTAGGGTGCAATCTTCTCAAATACCTTCTTCTTCCCAACCTTATTCTCTGCAAACGGTGCAGCCTCTTCGCCCTCGAAGTTGAAACCCGGAACAGTAACACGTTCACCAATCTTGGCATCTACGGGTACACTTACCAACTTAACTTCGGTATGATCTTCATTCGATGCACATAGGACCATGCCATGACTTGGGAATCCTGCCAGTTTACGTGCCTTGAGATTACATAATACGAGTACCATCCGTCCATCTAAATCTTCCTCGGATAGGTACGGTCGTAGACCAGAGGCAATTAAACGAGGCTCGTCTTCTCCGACATCAATTTCTTCGCAATATAGCTTTTCGGCATCCTCATGAACCCATACCTTATTGATACGTCCAACACGGATATCTAGAGCAGTGATGGGTGGACCTTCATAGGAGGCTAATGGATCTGATACATCAGAAGCTGCCGTTGCAGATGACGACGAGGCTGCGGCAGATGTACTATCCTTCTTTGCTTCACTCTTGTTGGACTTCTTCTTTGACTTGCCTTTATCATCATTTGCCTTCTTGGATACACGGAATTCCTCAGGAATTGACTCACAGAAACTCTTGAGTCTATCCATACGAGTCTCGAATGGAACCACATCGGCCGATTCAGCATTGACAACTGCACCCTCACTAGTTGCCATTGCCAAGAGTGATAACTGCTTGGTCACATCCTGACCACTCATATCACCAGTCAATGCCAATCGTACAGGATGGAATAGATTCTTCCCCTTAACACCCATCTCCTTTGCAATTGACTTCATAAATGCCTTGTATTCCTGAGTGTATGACTTATCATCTCCTCCCACTTCTCTATCTTCGACAATTGCCTTGTTGGACCCATCCATAAACGCGGCAAGGAAGTTGTTCTCATCTGGCATGGGAATACTCTTTGATTCGTACAGTTCCAATAGTTTCATAGAAATACCATAAAAGTGACCCTGCTTTACCATCTCCTTCGCCTCGGATCCATCCGCTAGATCATCGAATGTTGATGGTAAGTTATACTCCAATACAGTCTTGGCATTCGTAGCCGCATCTTGCAACGTTTCCATCATTTGCTTAGCAATAGCCGTCGTTGCGAAGACGAAATCACGTTTCTTATCCTCATCATCATGATCACTCTTGATCATATCCATAAAGTTCAACTGTTCCTCAACCAAGTCCAATATCTCCTCAACATCCATCTTCTTCAAATGTTGTGAATTTATCCACTTTAACTTATCCATATCGAATACACTTGGACTTTTAACGATCCGATCAATATCAAATGCCTCAATTAATTCATCACGGGTAAAGATTTCATTTTCTGTACCATCATTCCATCCCAGTAAGGCCAGGTAGTTAATCATGGCGTCGGGTAGGAATCCATCTAAACGGAATTGATTACAAGATGTGGCACCATGACGTTTACTCAACTTTTGTTTATCCTCACCCAGAATTAATGAACAGTGTGCATATCGTGGACGAGGCGCACCTAACGCGTCCAATATCAATCCCTGACGTAATGTATTTGTTAAATGTTCCTCGGCACGGATAACTGTAGTAATACCCATGGAGGCATCATCAACGGCAACACAAAAGTTATATACGGGTACACCGCTTGATCGAAGTAGAATGAAATCACCAACAGTTGCCTCGGCATCCCATGAAACAGTACCACGAACTGCATCATTAATAACCACACGTGCACCCGCCGGTACTTTAAACCGTACAGTATATGGATCACCATTGGCAATCTTTTCAGTAACCAAGTTTGGATCAGCATCACGCCACGTACCATCATATCGTGGTGGGATACCCTCGGCTTCCTGCTTTGCCTTCATCGCATCTAATTCATCGGGAGTACAAAAACATGGATATGCCTTACCGTCATTAATTAATGTTGATGCAATCTTTGAATAGAGTGATGAACGTTCTGATTGACGGTATGGTCCATATTTGGCAAGGGGCATGTCAGGACCTTCATCCCAATTCAATCCTAACCATGACAAGTCACCTAATACTTCCTCTTCGCTCTCTGTTTACATTATAAACGAGGAGTTGAAAAAGAAAGGAGATTGTGTAAGAGAAAATTGGCAGGGATACACTGGCAAGTAATAAAGAGACACAATCCCAAACTTCCAAACCCTAACTACCCTACCAAGAAACACACAATCAAATCAAACCAAACTAAAGCACACACAATATACAATACACTCATATAAAACATACATACCCTTGGTACTTCTAGCCAAATCAGTATCCTCAACTCTCAAAACAAATCCACCATCCGCATTCCCATCATTTTCAAATTCCAATTGACCTTTTTTGGCAACTAACCAATTATACAATGCAGTTCGGGCTCCACCGACGTGTAATGATCCTGTTGGTGATGGTGCAAATCTCATTCTGGGGGGAAGATCGAGTATTGATTTATTCTTGTTTGGAAAGAGGTTTGATATATCTTCTTCTTCACTTGTTTCAGAAGAGATAGTAGAAGGAGCAATGGTATCCTCGGTAGTACTCATACCCAATTCACTACTACTGCCAAGAAAACCATCATGATAACCAACTAACTTTGATGCTTTTTGAATTAATGATTTATTATTTGGCTTTATATTACGACGACGTCGTAATGTGTTGCTTTGTTGTGCTTGTGTTTCAGATGCTGTTGTTGAGAATGGACGCTGTGTTGTTGTTGATGTAGTGATGATTGCTCGACGAAGTGTTGGTGATTTTGTAAATGCCTGTTAATGTATTATTAATATATTTAGTTTTGTATTTTGGTATTACGTGTTGTATGTATATAGCAGAGAGATATTGGTGAGTATTATTTTGCACACATGATATGCACAAACCTATCTCTATACTTCACACCACCGCAAATACCAATTCCCCTAACACAGCATATAAAACAAACTTACCATAACAACACCACGATGAGTACTACTAGAAGATGCAGCACATATAAGTGCTAATGATGCCATGTTTATTTTCATTGTAAAGTTTTGATATATTGCAAAAGAACACTTTTTATATTGTGCGACTCGAGATACCGCCGCTGAACTCGAACTTTAATAACTACCAAGAGTTTTATCGAATGAATACTTGTGACTAAGGGTGTGCAAGGATAAGTAGTAGACGGCAGCCGAGAGTTCAATATCGATCGTCAACTTGTTGAACTCGAAGAAGAAAAATCATTGATGAGTGGAGGGTCCCAGTACCCTGTACATTGAGTACAGTAAAATGATTACGTATCTATCATTTATTTGGAGGATACCGCTCGTATATCTTCGTTTGATCGCTAGACTTGAGAACCCCTCTCAAATTAATTTGCCTGCTTATCATGTATAGTGTATGTAGCTCTTCTCGAGCAATACAAAGACAATTCAACCTCTCTAATCAGTTTGATGTCGGTCGGTTTGCAGGCTAGAAAAAGTATACTATTCAACAGGAAGAACGGCGGCGTTATAAGATATCATAGGCATTGCAAAAAAGTTTGATTTTCACACATCACGTGCACAAAAATATTATGGCAACATCTGTGGAAGAAGAAGGCGTAGATATATCAGCTACCAGTGGAGGTTATACCGTACCTCTTAAAGAAGATAAGGTGATCTCAAATGATGAGCCGGAAGTAGCGGCCATGGAAGAGCAGGCCACAAACGATACCAACAACAGCAATACTGCAGTATCCGTAGATTTGCAATTCATTGATCACTTCTCATTGAAACAACCATCCTCGACTATACGTTCTCGTCATCGTGGTAATAAGCAAGTTACTACACATGTATATGATTTACCCAATGATCAATTACAGCTTAGTCAACATTATACTACAACTAGAAGTAAGGAAGAAGGCAAGGATGCCATTCAAGTAATATTATGCAGCTAAATTGGGTGTTTGTACTCCACGAAATCTGTGGAGTAGCTGAAGATCTACCCAAGGATATTAATACTCTTGGTAGAAAGTATGTCGTCAAACCACTTAGTGGTCATTCGTCTCAGGGGGTATCATGATGACGATGAAGAATCTAGTTACAATACATTAGTTAAAGAATGCGGATCTCAAGAAGAGACTATTGTTGAAGAAGGTATTGAACATGCTGCTCCCTCTTCACTGCACATGCTTATAAGAATGGAGATTTAAATGACGCTGAAACTGTTAATGAAGCGAAGAAGAAGTTTGGACTTAACACTTTCAATACATTAATAATCATGATGATGAATTTTATCCTCCAGAGGCTAATCAATGGAGAAAATATACACAAATGGAGAAATGCAATGAGGTTATGAAGGCACAAGAAGAGTCTGAAATCAAATGGTTAGTGTCAAGTTAGAGGATGTTAAGCGTGCTTTTGAGAGTGCTGAATGCTGAATTAGAGGAAATGAAATGGGGCTATGGAGGGAGCGAGGAGAGGTGCTTGTAGAATAGAGACAAACGAATGTTTTAAGGATTGTTAGGTGTGTTGGGTGTGTTGGTTGCTATACTATACGAGGGTGCTATTAAGAAAGACTATGGGGAATGAAGAATGATGAATGCTAGGCATCACGTGGTGCCAAAGACTAAAGTGCTACAATTTTGGGGTGTTACTATTTCGATTAGTAGAGCTATCTAATGCTAGAAATGAAACAAAAACTAGAATCAGTATTTGCCCCCCGCTGTGTCAAATAATGGATGTAAAGGTGTTGCCCTTATCTCTAGAAATGTGCTGAAGGTGGTAAATGACTACTGCATGGGTACTTGATTGCCATGACATTACAACAGGGGGATGTAGCTTGTGATGATTGGATGTGTTGATTGTGAGATACGATGGTGCCGTCTCTCGACAAAGCAACGCAATGGTTATGGGTACTACCTACACTCTTGACTGCTATAATATCATCAGATGATTTACCAAGGTTAGATTACTTAATGTTAGAAGGGTAACATAGTGTTCTAGTCTCGTTCAAACCCATATCTAAATATCAAAACATCTAAACATTCTTTCTCCTCACAATTCTCCAGTCTCCGTAAACGATACCATGCTCGTATCTTTTAGTAGTCTTCACATGTATTACGGACAGGGAAGGGTGATTTGCAAGCATCTTTGAGGAAATCATCACTGCAAATCTCATTCCAATTTACTTCGGTGAAAATGTTTGCTGCATCCCACCCACCTGACTCATAAGCTGTCTTCCAAGTCTTAACATCATTGAAATCCGCGTAACCATCGATGTCCATATTCGATGTTGGGATAAAGTAATTGGAAATCTGGATGAGAGGTAAACGGGGCTCAGGCTCTTTGCATTTCTGTCCTGCAATGCAACATATAGCCTTAGATGCAAACCTTTGTGAAGAACTTCCGGAGCTACTATATGCATTCTGCACATAGTCCTTCAAATTAGTTGTGGTAGATCCAAGCCGAACCCAAAAGTATGCCGCGGCTGTAAGATTCTGCCCTTGACTAAGAACGAACTCATTAAAGAAACTTATGGGGTATTGATCTGAGCTAGGGAAATTTGTTCCGGATGCTTCAATTTTAGTAAACAGTGCTACCTGGGCGTTGAGTGTTTTCGACACATCACTATGGTGGCATGTGTGCTCCATAATGTTGTCGTTGTTAAAGTAGA
>Ga0214478_100002_pt1 | contig 115472 bp, 87 predicted proteins | sample M1_20Mar14CPVII9_2_FD_178001 | JGI IMG/M metagenome (GOLD analysis project Ga0214478, IMG submission 178001) | Marine eukaryotic communities from Monterey Bay, California, United States - M1_20Mar14CPVII9sort6BwellD7 | ecosystem: Environmental > Aquatic > Marine > Unclassified | place: USA... | reverse complement strand
CGTCAACACAAACTGCATTACTTTCACTACCATCATTATGAACCACCGGAGCTTGAACCCCCAAACCCCATATGATAAAAGTTTAGTATATAAAGCAAAGATTTTGAATGATGTGTTGTAGTGAACTATATTATTCATTTATGTACTATTCATCTATATACTTGCATGTGTAAAGTCTCCATTTACAAGCTAAGTCTCCACCTAATATGCTATATCAAGTCTCCATCCATATGTAAAGTATCCACCTAAAATATGATATTAATTTAAGCACAGTCTTCTCCTAATCACCTGAGTAAAGTCTCCACATTTGTTCAAACTATTCACCCACTTCTTCGCAGACGTAATGTCTCAGCCATTTAGCAAAGTATATATTAATTTACATATCATTTGTATATAATTACATTTGTAAACATTACCACTACCCTAGAAAGTCTTATTCTTCAAGTTCTTTTGATTCACAAGATCTTCTATCAATTTTAAGTTCTTTTCCATTTGTTTATACCACACTTCATTGTCTCTTGGACAACCTTCCAATAACTTTCTTGTGAATTCTCCTTTATCGTGTATATTTGAAACTTGATAAAGAAGAACATGTTCGTTTCGATCTTTGAATACACATTGACCTCTCTTGTGATCTTCTTTTGAACTATATTCCGGTATATTTCTATCTAATGCCAAGAAGCAAAACGGACATGATGACCATCAGTCTCTACCTGTTTTGCGGTGCAATTCTGATGAAAGCTATCACCACAAGAGTATGCGTGGCAGCTGTAGCAATAATGACGACTCTCTCTGTTGGAGAATGTAGCAATAGTTCCATTGCATGTTGACCGCTTACATACCACACATTGCTCTTTCATTATTACCAATTGTTGACGTACGTACTCTTTATTTGATTCTATCTGATCTTGATTGGCTCTAGCCTGTATAGCCAAATCTGACATTGCATGATTCTGTCTACAGTTGGTGCACATTTTGCAAACGTCTGATGGTATTCCACAGTGTAAGAATAATAGCTGTCGCATTGATTGTTAATGATGAAGTCTTGATAACCTTGTATATTGAACAGATCTCGATAGAACTTTTCCACGGTTGTATTATCTGTACTGTCGGGCACCATATTCTTCACCTTGATATCATTAAGTTGATGTTCTAAGTCCCCAGATCTTGACGGATCATATCCAGTGTTGAAGATGTGAAGTGTTGCATAATCATGATTCTGTCTTGCCGGGCGGATTCTTCCAACTGATTGTATCAGTCAAAACAAAGAATAGCTTGCCCTGTATACAAAGACATCTTCCACCGCTACTCCATTATCAATTCCTCAACAATAGTAGACACCATGCATTGCTGTCTCTTTCTTCCCATGCAAGCATCGTATCCTCCTATTTGCTCTGAAGACAATCACTTGTAAGCATTAAGCATGATATACTCTCAGCTGATAGCGCTTCATGAACCGCAGCAGCATCATCTTTAGTCATGACAACAATATGTATCTTGAACGTCCGATCATTCTTAATGATATTCAACTGTTTGATTCTTTGAACAAGAACAGATAACACTTCAGCATCACTATAACGTTCGACATTGATTACAACATCGGGTATCGGATACTGATCTAACTCTCCAATGACCTTATGGTTTCCCACCCCGAGATAATGACCAACAAAGTCCATGAGTAATGTGTTAGCCGTAAGTGATTTTGATCTTGTGCCTTGCCAAGTTACGTAGAGATGTCCATGAGTTTATGTGTCGGCAGTTCGCCAAATATGTTGTGATACTCGTCAATGAAGATATTTTTGATGTTCCATTGCTGAAGCTAATTGGGATGCTTGTCCATCAAATCCTTGAAAGCATGGATGGAGATGAATAGCAAGTCAAAGTCAGATGAGATTTCACCGGCTGCAACATCGGATGGGAGTAACTTCTCTATGCGCAAGCTTGTTCAAAGGAAATACTTCGTAGCTTAAATATGATGCATTGCGAGTAGAGCGTTGTGTGGGGAGATAACAATACTCTTCGGACGATTGAAACCATACATGCAACAAGCAAGCTGTTGCAAGATGTATATGCCGCTCTTCCCCATTCCACAACTAAACAAAACAAATGCATGCTGGAAATTGTTCAATAGATGTATCACCACACTTGCTTGTTGGTCGGTTGCTCTTGCAGGTGCACTACTATATGCCTTCTTAGCAGCGTTGTCCAAATCAGCTTTTGAGAAGTTACGATGTGATACTTCATTCAACCGTATTATTGTTGATGATGAACAGTCACCAAGAGCTGACCAAATGAACCAACATGCAACTAACACAGTTAATCTCCTTATTGCTGTCGGGATCTGTGACAATGGTGCTACTTGAGTAATGATTGCTGTGAGTCTGTGAAGAGTGATGAAACTGTTGTGCCATGATGGGGAGTGTTGACGTCTATAGGTTCATAAGTTATATAAATCCAAATTGTTCCGAATTTTGAACTCACATCTAATTGTACACTTAAATAAGTGCAACAACATTCTTTGTATGTACTTGTGTATGAAGTATTGTTTGTTATATTTGTTTATGCAAGCTGTGAATATGATAGAGTGCCTTGCAACCATGCATCACCTTATTATGTACCCCAGTATACCTAAGTGTGGTGCACTTAATGGCCAAACATTACTGGCTTGATTCTGGGTTCTGGGGAGAATTTGTAAGTATTGTGTTTGTCACCTTGTTTAAATATTTTCACTGCAAAACAAGCAATGGCAATATACAATTTCGTGTCACTATGCTCAGACAACCATTGCCTGAAAACTGGCCACAGTATTGGGACAGTAGCTGCTACTGAACTGCCAACACGAGGCTTAAAAGTATATGGACGACCCTATATATGTGATCATCATCTTTTTCTATGCCTATACAATGTCAATCAAATATTATTGTAGCATCTACATAATGGCATACATCACAGTGCGATGTGATGACCAAATATGTCCAAAAGCTGATTCAATTTTGAGACTTTTGACCAATCTGAGGCAAGAAACCGGCGAACGTGTGGTGGTAAAAAGTATGTTGGAGGGCCCTACAACAGTGCTGAAAGTGTTTATCACATTGATAAACCCATACAATGCCAATCAAGCAATATTTCAGTAACTACATGATGACATAACCCCACTTGATGGTCAAACACCACATGAAAAAGGGGGAAGGAAGAGCCAGTATGAGGCAAGAACCTTGTCATTACTTGGCTGTAAAAGCATAATGGATGAACTCAGAAACATGCTGGGGGTGCACATCACTTTGATAACCCCATCCAATGGCAATAATACAGTAGAGTAGTACCATCACCATCACATGCCACCACTTGATGGCCGAAATTTGGGAGGAATTTGGGATTTTGTCAGATCTGAGGCAAAAAAACTGCCTACATGGGGCTGTAGAAGTATGACAAAGAGCCAAACAAACATTCTGTGAGTATTCATCACCTAGTCATGTACCTAAGCAGTGACAAACAAGCACTTTAGTAATACCTGCATGTTATACCCCACTTGAAGGCCAAACTTGTTTGAGAGTGGCAGAAAATCAAGATTTTCTCCAGATACCAACAAGTGGTGGTAGAAGTGGGATGGAGTGCCCTACAATCATACTGGGTGTGTTCATCACCTTGTTATATACATAGATAATACCAACCAAGCTTTATCTGTGTACTTACATGATGCTATAACACCACTTGATGGCCAAACATTGCCTGAAAGTTTGCTGAAAATCGAAATCTGAGGCAAACCTGTCATCAAGTGGCTGTAAAAGTATGATGGAGGGTCCTATAAACATGCTGGGAGTGTTCATCACCCTGTAATACATTCATATAATGCCAAACAAACACTACTATAGCACCTTCATGATGTACTACCACTTGATGGCCAAACTGTTGCACAAAATTGAGATTTTTGCCAGATCCGAGGCAGGAAACCTGCCAACATGGGGCTGTAAAGTATGACAGAGGGACCTGAATGTATACTATAAGTATTTATTACTCTCTTGTATACATATACAATCAGAAACTATCAGTATAGTAGTACCTACATGATATACCACAAGACTCAATGGCCAAATGTGTGTGAAAGTTGTTTTGATATTATTTCGAGATTCTGACCTGATCTGATGCTCAAAAATGCTCTAGAAGTAGGATAGAGGGGCGTACATATGTGCTTCAAGTGTTCATCACCCTCTTATATGCATATTTAGTAAGGAGCAAGCAATATTTAAACAGAGTGATGGTACACCACCACCCGATGGTGAGTTGCTTGCTTATGGGGTTTTCGAGAGATTTTTGATCTGAAAGAGATAGCTGCTTACATGGGGTGGTAAAAGTATGATAGAGGAATCTGCCTTCTGAAGTGTTTATTACCCTCTCATATACACACACAGGGGAAATAACAGATATAAGCAACAGATCTCAGTGTATGATGGAGAGGCGGAGGGAAGAAAAAGCTCCCAATTTATGTTTATTTGGCGATCGAACTGTACTTGTTGACGAAAATGAGCATTTCATTGGCACGCTGCCGCCGACCATTAACAACTCTCTCCTACTATTACGCATACATCCTTCAACCAACGTACCATTAGAATCAACAAACAACAGAGAAACAACTATTCGTCGAAAAGTGCTCAAGTATACTGCAACATCCGCCGCCTACAAAAGATGATTCGAAAAATGGTTATATCGTTATCATGCATTGCAATAATAACCAATGTAGTAGATGCAGGAATATCAAGCTTTCATGATTTACAAACGATAATATCACCATCACCATTGGATGTATTAGATAATTTAGATGATTATGATAAGTTTTGGGTTGATGTTCATCAAAAAAGTTGCGGTACGTTGTGTTGTTTTAGGTTTTGTATTGCAATTCGACAGTCGTTTGATGTCGTGTAAGGTTGCATACCATTACTATCTACTATCGAGGTGTATACCAATACAAAAGACGACGTATTGCATGTGTATATATATATATAATATACCTGCGGCGTATGTTGTGTGGTTGGCATGATGATGTAATGCGAGGAACATAATTTATGCACATGATATGCTCATACTATTATCTCTTTCAATCTACACTACACAGTCTGGTCAGAATGTGCTGTGGACGATTGGAACGATGACCAAGCGGGAGATAATCGAGATGGTGATGAACAATGGTATCAATATCGTACACAAAGCTTCTGTGCTAACGCTGCCTTTTCATTATATGGACAAAAGAAGAAATCAATATTCAACTTTGGAGGGGGTTGTACAGAACGGCATTATATTAACAGTTATTTTACATATGGAGGTGCTGATAATTTGTTAATTGCCGTGGGTATAACTCCGTTGGTTCATAATGATGGTAGTGAAAGTAATGCAGTTTGTGTTGACGGGGGTGGAGGTGATGATGATGATGGAGGGAGTAGTAGTACATTAGGATGCGACAAAGATGGGAATTATATCATGGGATCATTTAGTAGTGAAAGTTGTGATGGTAATTACTTTACTAAATCGATTGATACATTTGATGATTACAATCAACAATTTGAGGGTGTTGGATGTACATCTATTTGGGATCGTAGTAGTTATACCGAGGGTGCGGCGGATGAATTGTATACATTATTGACCAACAGTTGGACATGCGATACGAAACTATATCCACAACGCTGTCCCGACCCATACGGCAAGAAGGCACAGCACGAATTTGCTTTACATATAGCAAGCGAGGGAGGTAATGCTCACTTATCCTACTGGAACTCAGAAATGAAGATGCCATTTCGAATACTCAGCGGGGTATTGGTGGCACTATCTTCTATTTTGTTAACTATATCATACTGTATTACAAATCAAAAGAGGGATAGTAGTAGGTATAATGATGATGAATCGGGTATGGAACTATCAACAAAAGGCTCGGTTAGGTCTTCAGTTGAGCAATTAGAAGAGGAATTATCAATTGCAAAGGATCGTTTGGATAAGGTGAAAGAAGACTACGATTCTAACGAACCCCACGGGCTTACCGAGCAGCAAAGCAAAGAATTGGAAATGAAACAAGAAGAATACAACAAGGTATTAGAACAATTAGAACGGGAGAGACAAATACAGATAGCAGAGCGAGAGAGGATGAATGCTCTTTTAAATGGAGGAGAAAAAGCACAGAGTCCTCGTCGTAAGTTGATAAAGGCTGTATCACGTTCGTGGTCTCGATTAAAGAGGAAGAAGTAGACCGACAAGATCTGATATCAAATATATCCCCCGTTTCTATAAGCTAGATAAACTAAACCATCACATACCAAGCAGCTAAGAACTATCTTCTATACTCTTTCAACTATAGACTATTCTTTATATGTCTTTAAACTTAGACTAGTCTCCTCGTTCTACTTATAACTTATATCACGTGATATTTGTCCATATATGCCCATTCTTATTACTAATCGACGATCTCTCATCTCGCTGATCTATCGAATCATATGGCGGCAGTTGTACCTCGGTAGTAGATGCCGAACTCATACTACTTGGTCCGGCGGCATAATTGACGATTCGTCCTCGTATCCTCACCCATACACATATGATTAACAATACAAACCAAGCATTATAGATATACTTTCCCCAATTCGCGGTACCATATCGAGTAGTAAATAGATTTATACCAGCATGTATTTGCGACGCCCCCAAAGCAAAGATCAATAGACCGAATAATACGTTTATATACTTCCAATATGTCCCACTTGTCTTTACAAAAAGTACCTCACCCTCATTATCAGCCATGGTATCTACCACTCTTCTAGGCCGACGGAGGAAAGCATTCACAGCTGTTTGTAAACTGACCAATAATAGTAAGAGTAATCCGACTATATGATGTCTCTCTTTAGAATGGGCCTCTCCTACTCTCCCCATACTATGCATCGTGCCAATTGCGATTGAAACAGTAATTATAACCAACAGATTTATATACCCCTGTAAATACATCCAGTGATGTGGAACTAACACGTCTTTACAGGTTGACGAGAGTAAAGATAATGGTACCAATATTCCAAAAGTAAGGAAGCCAATCAAACCATGAGCTACCCAAACGTGTCTGTGGCTATGGCTTTGATTCATTATACTTTCGGGATTTAAGATCTCCGCTTTACACTCTGGAAGATGCGCGTTATCACAGTTCATGATGACAAAAGAGAGGTGATTATAACATATGTTAGTGCATATAATATGCAAGGGTGATCAATAAAGGCAAATTAAGGTCAAATAAAACAGCCAAGTCGTCGAGTCTTTATAATGAATGCACGAATTCAATCATAAAACTTTCCTGCATATGCTTCTTTTAACATTGATAGATATGTCGTATCATTATGTTGACATCCCCCGGCTATAAATTCTATTTGTTGTGATATCTTTTCAGGTGTATACTTTCTAGATTTCCATACCTTTTTACATAGATTAGACGGCCGAGGTGGAGGTACTCGTATTGTTTGTTTGAAAGTTCGTGATGGTTGAACTTCTCCTTCTTCATTATTGTTATTAGTAGAGCATTTATTTTCAAATCTTGTCCAACATAATGTATCCAATTGACAATTCGTCGGTGTATCATATTCCTCATTTGATTGCGGTGGATATACAAATGTATCAGCGGGGTATTTACCTCTTTCTAAACAGCAACTGACGTGCATGATAAGAAGACGATCGATTATGTTAGTTAATAAAGTGTAGACATCTTATGCACACATAACTAAAACTATCATACTTTGCAGCATGTCCTGTAATGGTGGGATGACGTTGATTCATGAGTAAGCATAAAGACATAACAACACATCTTATGCACACAACAAAACTGTAAACATACCCCAATAATATTCATGCGCATGCAATATAGCCGGCCTCCCAATTGTATAAGCCGTGCATAATGGATCTGCATTGCACATCTGTTGACAATTATCCGATAGTTCATCATAATCTGATAATGGAAAAATAGATCCTTCAAACTTTGAACAGAAATAGCATCCTCCATCGTCTGTGTGAGGTATAGAGAGTATCAGAATAGATAGACGAAGGAGATAGATTTAGACATATGATATGCACATAACATACACTATTGAGATATTTACCTAAATCATATGTCGTTTGACCATGAGGTAGTTGTGTATATACCGATGATGATGGTGACAAGCTATTACTAATACAATCTCTATTGTCGACATATTGTGTATGATTTTGTGCCATTGCAAATCGAGTTGTATATGAGAAACTAACGACCATAAGCAACGACGCTGTCACCGAGTATAATGTATAAGATTTCATGCTGCTATTACCAAACCCCTTATTGTCGATATCATCCTCTAACCTTGATTGGGCTGTCAACACGGATAGACTGTCAATAGCAAATGAGAGGAAGAGGTAAGATTAGAGGGAAAATCCATTTTATTCTTACGAGCCAAACCGCCGCCAAAACAAAACCTCATTCTACTCTAGGTAAGTCGACGGCGTAGATGATCACTACAATATGCTATTACCAATGGAAGTATCGATATTCTCATCGGTGTTGATAGTATTCATATTATTATCAACGGTGGAAGCATTCACATCGATACCATCAACATACCAAACACATCGTTTATCGATATTTGCAACAGCTAGTGATAGTATAGATGATACTACGGTTGTATACGGTAGTTCTCCCGATGAGGTAATGCCACAAAAGTTCGTTGATGGATTGAAATTTAATCTATTTGGAATCGGCCGACAACAAGATGAAGATAGAAATGGAGTATATCAACCACCACAACAGAGCATGAAAGATAAGATTGTATTGATTACGGGTGCGTCATCAGGGTTAGGGTTGGAAAGTGCCAAACGATTATCACTAGCAGGGGCGACAGTTCTTATCACCGCCCGTACAAATGAAAAGGTTAAACAAAGTATAAAGGCTGTAGAAGATTATTGCAATGGAGTAGAAAACTGTTATGGTAAAACTGGAAAGTACATAAGTCCTATGTATATCAACAACAATCCAAAAGTTAGAGGTGTTACATTAGATTTAGATGATTTATCATCGGTTCGATCATTTCCAAAACGGTATACAGATTTACAAAAAGATGACGATTCTATACAAAAGATTGACGTGTTAATGCTTAACGCTGGCGGCGGCGGATATCCTTCTAGAGTACTAACAGTGGATGGTATTGAGAAGACATTTCAGTCAAACCACCTTGGACCCTTTGTATTGACATCTAGACTGTACGAAGAAGGTCTACTCAACAAGAATATGACAGATGGAAGCAACGGATGTACGGTCATAAACGTCTCGTCTTGTACACATAGATGTGCAATTGCAAATTACAGAGAAGAACAAGAGGCGGGTTATGCTGATATTATTTATGGATTTGATTTTGATAATGCCAACTGTGACAAAATGTATGCAGGTACGTGTCTATTATATCGTTTGTGCATATGATATGTCTCTGTTAAAGAATATCATCTTATACATACGTAGACGACTTTAAGATATATGCACAGGGGAAGCTGGCTAATATATTATTCACACGAGAGTTACAAAAACGAGCTGATATGAATCAACAGAATTGGTTAACGGCTGTTAGTCTTGAGCCCGGAGGTGTTGCAAGCGATATATGGAGGCATAGTTCGTTTGGGTTTGATCCACAAGTTATTCAAAAACGGCGGGATAATGGTGAACTACTAGAACAAAAAGAACTTACTCTGAAGGAACGGATATTATCAAACATCTTCTATCGATTCGGTACACAAGTGGAAAGAGGAGCGAATGTACAAGTATGGCTGTCATATCTTGCGACTAGCGGGAGAACAATTCATAGAGGGCGGCATTATGACGAATACAGAAAGCAAATCAACGTCCCAGAATATGCATCAAACGAGGAGACTACGAAGAGATTATGGGAATTGAGTGAGGAGATGGCCGGTATACAGTTTGACTTGTCATGACATAGTAGAATAGCTATTGCATGAGTCTAAAACCTCTCTCGTATTACTATCTTTTGTGTCTAGAAAAGAAGTTTTCTTTCATGGTTTATTAAATAATATTTACAATAACATTTTATTGATTGCCGTGTGTATCTAATTCTATACATCTTCTATATGATTATCATATTCAGCCAAAAGTTCTTCTTCTTCTCCACCATTTTCAGAAGTGAGACTGGAAGCTGTCAGCTTAGAATCCTTCTTTCTATTACTATACATGAATTTCATTACAGTTATCATAATGATTAACATCAACTCGACGAGACAGGGTATATAGACTGGCCATAAACCTGACATGATTGCATATATATTAACAAGAGTTGTACCAATTATGTAAATTGATAGATACATGTAACTAAAATCCTCGGCACTTTTTGTTTTATATGTTTTTATCACCTGTGGAAGTAACGAGAGACTTATCATGGAACCACCAATAGTCCCAATTATTGGGTAACCAACATCTTCCATAACCTCATCGATATCGTATGCATCTGCCGTGTTAGTTTTACTTCCCTTGTTGGTGTTTTGCTGCTCATTATCGCTCATTGCTAATTGTATCATTGTAGTATCATTTGTGACAAAGGTATTTGGAGGAGATGACACCTCAATATTAATATTGTTTCTGATAGTATAACTATTTGCATAATCATTAGAAGCGGCAATGGCGGTTAATAGAGTGAAGAAGATGATAGAAGAAGCATGCATATTTCACTAATACGTCATTATTCTATGTATCTCTCTACTGTGCATTTGCCACTTTAAATGATGTCGATAATATAAAACTACTATTAATTCTTCAATACTACGATGATACCTAATATCTGATAAAGTATAAAACGTCGACTACACTTAGTACCATTGTGGATTTCTTTATGTCGCAGAAAAAGATACCTCGCATGATTAGAAGGCAGTATGGGCTTTAGCAAAAGATTATAGTGCATATGATATAACTAAATATCGGTTAGGATCTTTAATTAGTCTACTACTTCCTCCAATGGTTTAGAGAGAACAACAAGGATCTCTACATGCCATATGAACAGCATCAATCTTCATCAAAACTTCTTCATCCAGTTCAACTTTCTTCCCATCCACAAACGGTGAAAGATTCTCTTTGAGTTGATCAATTGTAGTAGCACCGATTATAACAGACCCCTTTTCTACAAACCGCCTACTTCGAACAAAGGCAATAGCCAGTTCCGATGGAGTCATTCCCGCATCATTTGCAATCTTTGTATACTCTTCAGTTGCATCAAGTGTGGCCTTGGATGCTGAACTAGGATGCCACCGTGCCATGTAATCAGGGAAACGTTCATAGCGAGAGTTTGATGTTGATTGAATGACATTTATAGCAGTGGTGCGCTTATTGTACTTTCCAGATAACAAGCCTCCTGCCAATACACTCCATGGTAATAGTCCGATGTTGTATGCATCACAAGCTTCGGCTAATTCAGAGTCAAACCTCCTGTCCAATAACGAGTATGAGTTTTGGATTGTGGCAAGCTTGTCACTGATACCAAGCTGTTCACATACTTTGGCCCATTCACATACTCCGAATGTACTCTCATTCGATAATCCAATATATCTAATCTTTCCTTCATCGATCAGCTCCTTTAGAGCAGTTGCCGTCTCCATTATTGATACAGAATCATCTCGTTTTTGTTCATGTTTAAAAGACATTAACCCGAACGCTGGAACGTATCTGTCTGGCCAATGTAATTGTAATAAATCAATATGATCTGTATTTAATCGTCGTAATGATGCATGTACCGCCTCCTTAACTGATGTAGCATCTAATCGACAATCTGGCATTGTTCCATCTTCATTAACAATTGGTTTATCGGGATAGGAACGTGCGGCAGCTACCGGTGAGTTTGGAAAGTAACCTGCCACTTTTGTTGCAATAACTAATTCATCGCGTTTAGCTTTTCCGATCTCGCTAATATACTGACCCAATATCTCCTCGGTTGCACCAGCACGGTATTCAGGAATGAATAGAGGTACAGGATATAGTCTATATGTAAAGTAGAGTAAAGAGATATGAATAGTTAGTGGAAACACACACAATATCGAAAATACATCATAACAGATGTGTGCTCACTCAGCAGTATCGATAAAGTTACATCCCTGTTCAATAGCATAATCTAATTGTTGAAATGCATCCTCTTTTGTATTTTGTACACCCCACGTCATAGTTCCCAAACATGCTTCAGATACTACTAAATCGGAACTACCAAGATTACGTGCATTGCAAATTGATGGTGATGATGTGATTGTTGATAGTGCTACTGTTCTTTGTAACGATGATGCAGCAGCCAAGAGAGTAGTTAGACTGCCGTATAAACGACGTCGTTGACGTAGAGAAGAAGATCGTATAGTTGTCATCATGATGGTATTTGCAATTGATATGAAAGCTGATAACAATCAACAACAATTAATGATGAGTCATCATTCATCATCGCATCTCATTAATTGCACGAAAATTGGCAGATCATCGGACCACCACCATCAACAAATTATTCCACATGTAATAATGGAGAGTGGGTATCTTTTCGGTATCTTTTTGCAACTCTCATAAAATAAACTCAAAATCAAAACAAGCTTCGAAGTAAAAGGCAGATACCGTATAGAGGGTGCGAAGTTTTCTAATAGAACACGCAATAAACTGCAATAATTTGTTAGTGATGTTCTATTAGAATGTTCGCATACGATAGAACACGTTTATTCCCGTATTGCAAACAGCCCAATTAACAATATAAATGGCAGAGTTAATGAGAGAGATTGAAGAATATATACTTGTATCCCTTACATCCCAACCAAATAATAATAAATATCGTATCTATATATATTTAGCGGTACGTAACTGTTGTGGTGGCTTCTATTTTTATGCATCGATGATGTTGCAACTATTTTTATATCGGAGTACGAAAGCAAGATAGTGAACAAACACGTTGTATTGTACCATCTTGCAATATGCTTTGGAACGAATGACTATCGTATATTACATACGTGATTGTGTGACGATAATAGACGTTTATTTTATTTATTTTGGAAGCAGATAGGTGAAACAATTAACAACAACGATATATTATTGACGATGTGTGGTGGTACAATATTTTTCTATCTCGTGCACCAACATCATCTAACATTATCAATTGCCTCGTATCAATACATATAGCAGCATACCGTACAACTAATATCATCTATACGACTATATCATCTACGATTATCCAACGATTAATTATACGTATTTATTGGCAATCGAAGATTCAAGAATTAGTTAGTAATAATGATGATGGTAGACGATAACAAAGACGATAACAACAACGTTAGTAATCCACAGTATAAAGCATTATGGAATCTTGTAACTAAATATGGCATTGATAGGTTTAGCAACGACGATGAATTAAATGCATATATGGAAACTGTTAAGATTGCCACGGGTGCATCGGATCAACAAATTAAACGAATTAAAGAGCATGCAATTAATCTAAGAAACTCCCCCTATGGAAACCCAACAACACAAACATCAACAACACAAGCTGCAACAAAAACAAACACATTTGATACGTTAATGGCTAATGCACCCAAACAAAACAAAAAAACACGTACCAACAATACAACAACAAAAACGTCAAAACGTTCTACTCCGGCATTACTAATTACAACTGATAATAGAGGTGGTGATAGAAGAAGTATTCAAGTAACAGCTCGGACTAGTGATCAAAGTACACTTAATTTTGGTGCTAGTAATAATAATGACACAACAGATGGAGGAGCTAACGATTTACTTGAAGACAATGATGATAATACAGATCGTCTAGAAGCGGCGGCACGACGTAAAGTAATTGAAAACAAAGCAATGGCACACGCCTTAGATGAATTAACAAAATATAAAGAAAGTATTCCTAATGGTACAATTGATGAGGTACCTGATAACAACGAATACGATCCAGATGTTGAACTAGTAGGTGATGGAGGTATAGACTCAGAAACTGAAAATGAAAAGAAGAAGAAACGTAGGTCGTATCTTCCCAAGGAGGGATCTCCTATTAAAGAGTATTTAGATGCCTTTAAAGAAAAAGTATCACCAAGAAATCCAACCATAAATAACCCTGCACTTGATCTTACGAAGATGTCACCATGGGTACCACCACCAATTACATTATCGACTGGTCTTGGGGATAATGCAAAGCCTAATAAGTTTTATGTTGGTAATACTTGGGTATATGTTTGGGATCCTATGAAACAATACAGTAGCAAGATGCCGCCTAAGTATGAGTGCTTTAAGTGCAAGAGTCGTAATACTAAGAACAAACGTTGGTGTTGGAAGCCGTACCATTGGTGGGATAAAACTGTATACGTTCTTCATAGAATGATATGTTGTAATGGCTGTGGCTGTTGTTTTACGACTGTCGACCCTCGGTGCCTATCAACACTCCCAACACGAATAGCTGAACAATTCCCACTTGTTTCACCAACTCAATATGGACCAGGATTATATGCCCCAATGATTTTAATGTTAGTTGCACTAATGCCCAGCTCGATATTGTATGGTACATTTGCAAAGGTTATTAACGTTCTATTACGTGTCAGTTACGCGAAGACTCACTTGGCATACTTAGAAGAGGCAGAGCATTGGAAGAATGATGGCAAGCCTGTATTTGTTAGTAATTCTGTTCCGGCAGCATTCTCGGCATACGATGATCAAACTGGATACTGTGGAGTATCATTAAAACCGTCTCTTCTGTCTAGGGGTTTAAGACTATTCATGAGTACGTTTGAAAAGTATATGCAGGGATCATTCCAAACTGCCAGTGATGAAGGCGTATCGACTGATGACAGCCATAAGCTCACTAGTCATGTTTACGTAAATGTTGGCAAATCAAAGGTGCAACCGTTTACTGCTTGTTATAGTGCCATTGGCTTAAATGGATTACCAAACATTAGTAGATTTAAGTTCACGAAGTCATCAGACGAGTTAAAGATAATAATACCTGATTGGGTAGCATGCCGTAATAATGCTGGACAGAAGGAATTGCTTCGTTTGGAGGGAGATAATGCATCTGCCGATAGTTCTCAGCAACTTTCAGCGTCATCCTCTTTATTGAAAGATGTTGTACCCTATCGGGAGACTACAGATATGCCTCGGTTTGAGGTTACCGAAGAACATTACACATATATATCAACTCGTGAGGGGCTGAAAACTATTGCGTTGACACTTGTCTCCCACGTAAACGAGATGACTAAAAATGGTCGTACATTAAGAATTGGATTAGATACCGAGTTTGATGCGGATGATATATACGTAATATCTCTTCATTTCGATGGGGATAAAAGTATTGGTATTGAGGCTGTATCTATATTAATACACCCACACAACTGGGGTGACACATTTGAGGATACCATGCAATCGCTTTTAGAACATGAGGACGTTGTTATTGTCTGTCTTAATGCTGCGAGTGATATCCAAGGTCTACGAAAGAAGTATGGTATTAAGTTCAAACGTATTCGTGATGTTGCCAGGTATTGCTTACACGATGATCCCAACCAACGGAGATCACTTCAAATGTTAACAGGGAAGTATCTTGGCTACCATGTATCGAAGAATAATCAGAGGTCAAACTTCAATGTTAACCCTCCCATGGCCGCCCCACTTCGCAACTACGCAATGGCAGATGCAATACTACCAGTCATGATTGATACTGCAATAACAAAGAGACTAGTTAATGCAGGAATTGATTCTTTCAAATACGAAATCGATTTACAACCAGGTACCGAAGTAACAATTAAGATTGGTGGAGTGGAGGCCGCTATTGCTAAAATTGATACAATTGGTGAACGTGGCAGAGGTGCAGGGGAGTCTACTATATGGGGTAGTGAGTATATTGGAGCAAAGAAAGCTTTAGTTAAAGTTGAAACCGTTCTAGTTCGAGGGGCAAAGGTACCATTTCAGCATTCGGATTGGGGTGATGGCAGGTTAACTCTTGGTGAGGCATTTGATCGAGAAGATTGGAATAAGATATTAGCGGTACGAGCTAGCCAGATTCATAGGAAGCTCGGCGAGCACAATACACAAGTACCAAGGGCACCGGTTGCTATCAATACACAAGGTACGTACTATCATGTCTAGATATGAGAATAGCCGTGCTAACAATTGTATCTTTGCTCACAACCAACAGCAGCTAGCACATCAACTAGAGAAGAAGTGACTACAACTGCTACTACCACAGCGGTATCGGCTTTGAATGAAGCAACCGTTGATGCCAACGAGACAATTGAGGTTGTTAATAACGTAGACAGTATACGAAGCCGAGAGAAGTCGGATATATGGCATGAGCATGACAATGTACCTCTGTCTAGAGATAGTCCAGCAACTACATTTATACATGAGCTTCTACGGCATGCTACGATGACAATTAATGAAGTAGATAAGGCTAATGTGGAGAGGGTATTAGCAGCAAAGGGTATAACTGACTACGATGACCACTTCCGACACAATAAGGAGTGGTGGTATACACGGGTTAGGATGCCACCTCGGCAGAATGATGTTGCAAGTGCTAACCTAATGTGTGTTTTGGAGTATCTTCGAAGTGAAGATAGCCCATTCAAGGAATATGTTACTGAAGATATGACGAAGCACATACTTGGGTGGGCAAGAAGGTGTAGAGAAGGCCGATACGATGATTTGCCAGACGTAGAAATGTATCGGCATGATGGTGTTGATTCGAATGGATTGAATAAGTGGCTTCGTCGACGAGGTTCAAAGGCAGAGATATTTCATCAGAAGATGCACGTAGCAGTGGGTCCGTTTGGTATTGGTGTTGAGACAGCTCATTATCTGCAAGTCATATTGGCATATCAGTATCTTGTCAACAATCGTATTAGACGTTGTGGTGAGCCAGATTTTGGTCATTTCATGCTCAATCTAGAGGATAGGATTCAAGAGAAGATACGTCAACTTTGGGGTGTAGATCCATTTCCATCCCGCATCAACATGAGTGAACATAGTCCATTAGACTTCATATCCGTTGGAGTTGGACCGTTGTCTCTTAATAAAGACTATGTGACCGTAGGCGAGCCAGGGAAGGATCTGAAGGATGGCTTGTACTTTATGGCTAAACAAATGAAAGTGAGGTATCCTCCACTACCGCCAACAACAAAGGAAGAGTTTGCAATAATCAAAAAGTTCTGTGCCGATCATCCTCAACCAAAACAGACTGACATCAAAGCATTGTGCAAACGCTTTAATAATGAAAGTAATGGAACAACTATCTGGCCAAAGTTACTACCAATGGTAAAACCGTGGTTAAAGAAGTGGAAAGTCAATCAGTTAAGAGAAGCATTAGCCTTGAAAGCAGGCAAATCTTATACCAACATTATCAACAAGTTGAAGAGTGATACGGTTTCTATACCTCCACCCATGAATACTCGACCACAAGTACTTACAGTACATCAACAACATCGACATAATCAGCAGCGGCAATCACCTACTACTACCAATACAACAACAACTACTACGACTGCTACTACTGCCAATGATACAACCAACCAACAAGGACGTGCTTTTGTACCACCTATCAATGCCCCTAATCAAACAGCAACCGTCCCGGTACCTACTATTACAGCATCACAAACCAAAGGAGGCAATTGTGCATTCTGGCCTATATGTCAGGATGATCGAACAACGTGTGGAGGAGTAAGACGTGAACTTTGCAAGACATATGGTACCAATGGCACAAAGACGGCACCATCCACTGAGGAGTTAAGTTATAAAAAAAGACTGCATACTTGGTCTGAATTCGACAAAAAGAAGAATTGCTACTGGTATCCTATTTGTGGTAAAGCAATACATTGTGGTGGAAAGAAACGTTCATTATGTTCTAAGTATGCCCATTGTCCACCATGTTCGGAAGATGAATTGACAGTGAAGAAGAAAGCTGCTAAGAAAGAGGCAAGGAAGAAGAAACAACTAGAAGCAGCACTAAATAGATAGATGGATATAATAGATTGATCTTCCTAGCTCTCTCTCTCTCTCTTCTTCTTCTTCTTCTTCTTCTTCTTCTCTCTCCCTCTCTCTCTCCTCTTTTCCTCTTCTTCCACCTGGAAGTGACCAAAAAAATCCCAGGGAACTCTATAAAAAATCTGCCAAGTAAAAGGCCAACCTGACCTGTGACCTCCTACTATGAATTACAGTCAGCCACAGGGTAATAGTGGCAGTGGCGTACCCCCTCCACCTACTACTACAAACAATGTTTCAACCGGCAAAACTCCAATAGCACGACGAACTCGATCATCCAAGTTAAACAACAATACTCAAAAAACAGTTGGTCCACCACCTCAATATAATATGGCTCCTCCGCCACCAACTAATAATAACAATACCAATTCTGCTCAATTGCCATCAACAATGTATAATCCTTCATTATCAGGATATGAATCTCTCAATGTGAATGACGCAATAGCCAAACGTCGAGCCGAGTTGCGACACTTACAACAACGACAGCGCGATAATGGTACATTAACAAATGCTGCTAGGAATAAGTTATCGCAAGGAGGTAATGTTAATAATAGTTATGGTGTTGGTAATAATAATATAACGCAGCAGCAAGGTATTGATAATAATGGTAGATTGCAACAGCAGCCGCCACCTGCAAATAATAACAACAAGCCACCGCCATCCACACAAAATATTACTAATAATAAACCAGCCTCAAATCTCACTATGCCACTTCCACCACAACCTCAAAATAATAATAATAATCAAACTAATACAATGCAAATGCAAGTGCCAACACCACCCGTGGCACGTAGATTAGATAATTCCTATGGCGTTGAACAGCAGCAACAGCATAGAGCTCCACCACAATGTCAATTCCCAGATCAAATTTATCCCAACAATAATAATAATAACAACTTAGCCAACAACTCTCTTAACGATAATGTACCACCAATGCGAAGTGAAAGTTATCAAGAACAGCGTAGATCTAACAGTAGTACATCAGCCAGTAGACCGGGTAATCAAAAACGTAATTCAGAAATATTTACAGCCGGTAAAATGAAATTACATCAACAAGTTGGTAGTAGTCATATTAATACTGCTCAGCAGTTTAGTGGTATTAGGGAGAATAGTTCAACAACGATGATGAGTAGATTAACAACAACCGAGGCCAGTATTAGTGATAATAACGTCAACGCTAATACTGCACAACAGCAACAAACAGCGCCACCAAAATCACCATTTGGCCAAGCGCGTACGATATTATCAGTAAAGCAGGGTGATTTAAATCCAATGTTGGGTGTGCCGCCCTTTCAACCTCCCGTTTTTAATACTAATGATATGCCTGTTGATACTGTAGATAACGAGATCGAGGGCGTAGACAATGAGGATTTATTACAGAATAACATCATGCCACCTAGTAAGAAGATATCACCCACTGCCAGTGGATCAAGTGTGGCATTAAAGTTGGGCGATAGATTAGTTGGTGAGGTGGATAGTGGATCGTCAACTCCAATCATGTCAAATAGCTTTGATGAGGCTGATATTGATAATCCTACCTCGAACACTCTAACTACAACCGCTACCTTGAACAATACACAAAACAACAACAATAATAATAACAATATGTCAAGATTAATGTCTGATTTGCAACGAACTGAACGTGAAAAGGCCGAGGCAATAGAACAGGTTAATAAGTTACGTTTATTATTGGCTACTAATCACAGTACCAATGGACAAGAGCCTATATCCATGGCAGCAAATACCACGTCCGGCGGCAACACTACAACAATGCTGCCAAGTACATCGTCAAGTAGTTCAGAATTGCTAAATCAATTTCGTGAAATGGTAACAAGACAGGGTGCCAGTGCCGCAGTTGATTGGATGTCCAAACAATTGGAGAATAGTGGTTCTACCCCTGATAGTAGTGCCGCCTCAAGGACTTCACCCGATACACCATCACGTAATAATCTTCGTCCACCCCTCAGTACACGAGGTGCCAGTCTAAACTATACAGGAGGTGATTCGGAATTGCTATCATCCAATATACCACCATTAACACCCCGTAGTTCACGTCCTGGTAGTCGAGCTGCAAGTCCCGAACGAGTTGGTAATGTTGGTGGTGCACGGGGTAAACGTATAACTACTCCATTGCCAAAGAAGTTAAAGGCGTCAAATGATAGTTTAGATGGAATGGTCAGTAACAATGTTGGAGATATCACATCACACCAACATGGACAACAAAGTGATAATAACAATAACAGTCCAGGGATTGAACAAGAATATCTAACAAAGGCATCTAAATGTATCCCCAATGAATATGGTACAATGTTGGCATCGTATATTGTCCGTCGTCCATACCTTACTCCCTCTTTCTCCACTAACACCACTTCCACTAACTCCACCACCAACAACAACAACAACAACAACAATATCGAAGAAGAAGAATTCTTACAATATAAACAATTATCAAGCAAATCAGCTTACCTAAATGAAGCTACAGTATTGAATCCAAATACATTAGAGGTAATAGCATATATTGAGGCAGATAATAGTATATTGACATTGAGTGGTGTTTCGAATGTATGTCATGGTTATAATAATAATGATAATGATTGGACAACATTTGATAATGTGGAAGAAGACGATGTAGCATTGGGTAAAGTTACTTATATTGATGTTGATGGTAATGAATGTGATTATTGGTTAGGTACGTCTTCATTTGATATACATATGTCTTAAGTGTGTGTTGGAATCATCATACACGCTTCCCGAATGTACGTTTCCTAATCTCCTCCTCCTTCCTCCTTTAACTTGTTCGTATACCATTTACCATACCATGTGTTAGATTCGATATATGAAGAGGCCTTAACAACAAGAGAATCATACTGTATGTCGATGATATCGGCAGCATTTGCCTTAAAGGAGGTGACCGGAGGACAACATCAAGGAAGTGTAGGAGGAGCTGTCACAACTCAGCAGAATGTTCCCCAAGAGTATCAACAGCAGCCGATGATGATGCAGCCCCCTGCCTCACCGGCTCGACAATATCAGCAGTATGATCAGCCGCCTCAAATGATGATGCAGACCGCTCCTCCTCAGCAGCAGCCAATGTATCAATCAATGCAACAACAGCCGAGCTATGCTCAACCTCCTGCAATGGGTGATATGCCACCATTGTCTAGTCAGCAAGATGCTCCGCCGCTTATGAATGAAGGAGGCAGTGTTGCCGGTCAGTCGTCAATGGCAGCTCAACAACCACCAATGAGTGAGAAGCAACCCCCATCTTCTGAACAACCTACACAACAGACCAAGCCCAAAGAACAACAAGAACAATCACCTGCTACCTCACCCAAGAAGAAACTACAACCCGAGGAAGAATATGAATCAGCAGATAGTGCATTACCCTACATGATAATGTCATTATTCTCACTACTCCTATCAATGTTAACATTTGTTATTAAGATACCATTCCGTATTGGAAGTACAATATTTACATTCTGGGTAATGATTGTTGTGTTACGTTTATTGTGGTTATTATTTGCGGATGATGGTGGTGCGTGGGAGATTGGAGCGGGGGTTGATTATGAGTATAACATGCCAGGAATATATTGAGGAGGGGAGTTAGTAGAAGGTGTCGTGGGGTTCGTATGTGTATATGTTTGTAGAGAGGTGACAGTAAAAGGTGATCTAAACTAAAGGTCTAATCAACATGCTTTTGTTTATATCTACACAGCTATGTTTATACTATTCATAGGCGTCTTCCTTTCCTTGTATCACTTGCAAAACAAGTACAAAACACTTTTCCACATACCAAATACTCTTCAAACCTAACACAGAGACAGTCCAACTTTGTTATATAGCCATAATGGTTGATTAAGCTTCCAACCTGGCTACTGAATATACTTGAACTGCTCTTCTACATCTCTTTTCCGACTCATACCGACTCTCATATCCTAAACTTGAGTAGCCGTCTGTATCGATTAGAAACAGGGAAGAGATGTCATATAAGTTGCCAAAGATAAACCAGTTTACACCAAACCAAACATATGACTACTTACCTGTGAGATGAGTATCCTCGATTCATCTGCAGTTCCTTCTCCTCCATTCTCATCATCTTCCTCTTTGATATCTTCCCCACCAACTGCATCTGCTCCATCAGAGCTAGTTCCCGATGCACCCCTCTCATCAACATCATCTCCTTCTCCTCCTTCCTCGGGATTCTGGTGTTTGTGAATCTCCTCTTCAATCTTTGTTTTAACAATGTTTCCCATTGCCATTGCCGCACTGATACCCATTTTACCAATATTCTCAGCCGCCTGTTCAATTGGAATGGGGTAGAATCAAAGTATGTGAGGATACCATCAAGAAGGGGTACATATCATGTGCACAAAAGCTCCAGAAGTCTCTTGACACATATGCCCACAACCCATCAAATCTCATAAACAAAACATTAGCATACTACTACATTACTCACCTTATTAACACTCCTACCGGCAGGACTATTAGCCACAACATCAATCCGTTCTTTAGTCATTTGATAACCCTTCCTAATACGTTCAATAGTCTCGGGAGTCTTGTGTACCGCCCGATTATCAAACGTTGGACAATAGCTTAATAACTTTCCATTTGAATCAGTTTCAAATACATCAATGATTGTCATGGTAACTAGGTCACCAAAGTCAAAGTCTGTATCCTTCTTTTCACTATCTCCTTCTTCTCCACCACTACCATTACTACTAGCAACTACCTTATCACTTGGGATAGTAAACATACTAGCAGGACTAAAACAATTCATCCAACGCCAAACAACACGATGTGCACCCGTGACTCTATATCGTCCACCACTAATCTTCATAACAGTCAAACCAGGTGGATCTATAATATTTAAATGATCACCCTCTGGCATTAATGCTAACCATCTTGTGAATAATTGTGATAGTCCTATAATACCCGCGGCTGCCTCTAGTTCAATACCGGAAACACGTTCAATACCAAATAATTGTGATGCTGTTAATGCCTGGGGGAGTACTACCTCGGCATCAGAAGCGAAGATTTGAATTGGTAGTGGTGGTATTAACTTTGATTGATCTTTGTACTTATTTTGTGTTGTTGTATCTTCATCTCCATTTGTAGTTGCAGTTTGTGTATCATCATAAGTATCATCTTTTTGTTCCGAAACTGCACGACTTATATTATCTTCATTAAATTCATTATCAAATGATTTCATACCATCTTCATCTCCATTGTTAGCTGTATTATCGTCTGTAGGCAAACTTGGATCTAATCCTCGATCAACCTTCATTTGCCACTCGATAGCATCACTAAATAAGTTAGGTGAACTTAGTAAATGTAATAGTTTTCGATGCATATTGTGTACTGTTGGTGTGGCATCGTTATATTCTTGACCTTCATTGACTACGTCTAATAATTGCTGCTCTTGTTCAAGTGTCGAATATTGAGAATGATTCGATAAAGCAGCCGCTTGATAATACTGCTCGGCACTCATCTCGCCTGAACTGTAAATTGAATATTCATTAGCTTCACTGTTATCTTTACTTGCTGTTGGTTGAATGGCAGTAGTACGGTGTGGAGACAACGATTGCTGTTGTTGTGCATTGTTGGTAGAAGATGTATTGCTATTCATGGCGTCTGTATCTATACTGTATGCTAACGAGGCTGATCCTTGAGATGATGAAGTTTGAATTGCTGGTATATTATTATTATTATTAGTAGTAGGTTTGTCTTGCAATGTATATTCTGGCATAACGATGTTGTGTTGCAGAGTTGTGTTGTTGAGTTTATTATTTTGCTTCTTATCTTTATCTCTCCAGCTCGAGGTATAGTGCGGCTTTGTTAGATTTGAATGTGACGATGTCGGCATTCGACGATTGCAGCAATACCAATTTATAGTATACTTAAAGTAGTAGAGACGAATGGCGTTTCTATCTTTGTGTTAGCGTTGCCGTCGTTGATTGATAGGACGAGGAGAAACGTAGTTGCAATACCAATATAGTATAAGTAGTAGAGGCGTATGACGTTTCTATTCTCAGTTGCCGTCTGAATATCATATTAATGATTGAGAGTTTAGTAGCAATGCTTTTTTGCACGAAAAGATACAAAATTTCAAAAAAGGATACCGAGGTGTGACACGACATTGGAGACATTTAATTATAGCCGCATTTAGAAAGCAGCCTTATTATCTAATTACTATTGGCGTGATAGAAGCGACGTCGTGGCGGCTTATTGCAATAATGGAGGAGCGCTTAGGCGGTAGTAGTGTAGTAGAAGACGGCGACAGCGCTTCAGTTGCAATCGTTAAAAAGAGTGAGCAGTAGGAGAACAATACACATCCATAATACAACTTTTGATATACTCGAAAGTGAAAGAGTAGCACACAATTACACAATATGATAACAACTACAGATAATAGCAACAACAGTAATACCTCATTTAAACCATTTGCAAAGCAGCTACCAACCGAAGAAGTTAACAATGAAGATCGTTATGAGATAGACATTCCATCACCGGCCGACATAAAAACTGAAGAAACTGCTTTGCAACAACTAAAGGCAAAGTTAGATTCTATACCATATGACATGAAGTCATCACTTGTCTATGCACAACATTTTCGGAAAGAGTTAGTCAATGATAATCATCTACTTGGATTCTTATATGTAGAAAAGTTTAATATTGATGTGAGTGTGTTGTAGCTCCTGGATAGAAGAATGTTGCTATGCTCGTCGTCTCATCATCCTGATCTTTTCTCCTCTGTCAGCTTGCACTGAATAGATTACTACGATATTGGACGAACCGGCATAAGTTATTTGGTGATAAATACACACAGCCCCTTACATTACATGGTACGTGTCAAGAGTTTATGCGTCGCATATATGTGCATATCTTATGTTCATATCTTATGTTCTTATATAAATTTGTGCACATCTTATGTTCTAATTACAAATGCTTTTCTCACTATCTATTGTCTATTGGATATGATATATAAAAGGAGCAATGAGTGATAGAATAGAGGATATAAGAAAGGGGTTTCTGATTCTATTGCCCGTATTAGATGACAGGGGTCGAGCAATAATCTATTATGACCCTGCTTTGACTGAGGATCAGCAAGAAGTAGTAGAGGACGAGGTAAGTAGAGATTCTTTCTTTTTTAGTTATGATAATCACCTCATTGATATGTGTTACCTCTTTTCTATTGACGCACAGGTGGTTCAGATATACTGGTATTTGATTCATGTGGCAAGTGAAAATCCCAGTGTTAGGAAGAACGGATTCGTTCTCTTGTGTAGGTTTGACGACTTTCGAATACGCCATTTGCAACCCAGACGAGGTTTAGGTATGTAGTTTCTATATATCGCATATCTCTCTTTATTTGTATTTGTTAGGATACACTCTCATTAGTTCTTCCTCTCCTTTAATATTAGCAATGATAAAAAGCACCAATATCATCCCTGTTGCGGCTCAGCATTGCCACATATGCAACCCAATGGCTGTGTTTCCTATGGTTGCACAACCAATTAAAGCCTTATTACCAGTACGAATGCGTGAAACACTAACTATACACAAGGGGACAAGTAATGAGGTACTGGAGAGTCTTGCTGCTTGTTCAATACCTAGCTCTTGCGTACCAACAAACATTGGAGGGAAACTTGACACATCTATAGAGGCATTCATAAGAGCAAGGCTTACAATCGAAGAGCAGGAAAATGGTACAATGTCGGATACTCTCAGCACAAGTCCAGTTGGTAGTATATCCGATATTGTTATGATGAACATTAGTGATTCAACAACACCTAGCACTTCATCAATGCAAAATGACCCTATTCCGACTCAATCTGAAGATAGAAAGACAAAGTACAAAATGCATCCAGAAAGTCCGCGTTAGTATTGTTTAACTGCCTTTACATCACACTGTACTAACATAAGTTACTATCTCCTCTTTTTCATCAACATATATCGTGACAACGCGCGCATCTTCCAGGGTCGTAAAGGAGATAGTCGGATGAATAAGGCCGTCAAAGCTAGACAACAGGATCCCAAAATGTCACTGCTTGCGGCATTATTACATGGGGGATTTATCTTTCCCCAACTATATACACCCGGAGTTAAAATGAGTCAAGTGAAAGATACGGAGGGTGTAACGGTCTATCAAAGGAAGAACCAACTAAATCGAAGACTTAGAGAAGAGAGGAATCGAAAGTTGAAACAAGAAGATGCCAATTTTAGCAACACATAGTGTACATGACTGTTTTAAAGACTTACTACTGTCAACAGTATTACCAGATGACTAAAGAATAGAAGCTGGCATATGTAAAAATGATATGATACTCATAGGAATAGCTTTCATTGGCGGTCGTGGGTACACGGAGGTCATCTTCTCTCTCAGGAGTTTTCTACATGAAAACTTACGTTCATCAATTCACAAATAAATTCACAACTCTCAATAACCACGGGGAAGTCATCTACATACTACAATACGAATACATCGCCGGCTGCCGGCAGATCGACAATGGATGGATAGGCGTTGTTGACTGTGATGTTGGAGTATATATAATCTGCATGATGAGGGCATTCGATATCTAGTTCTGGCCAACAAACCCTATCAATATCTAACATAAAATAGTTGCAATCACAACAAATCAACATCATAAAGAAACACAATGACCGAAACAACACTATCATGTAGTAGTACTTCATTTAAACCATTTGCAAAGTCTAACCAAGAAGAAGCTGATGAAAAAGATGATGATAATGACGAGATTGATATTCCGCCGCTGACGACTCAATTTGTAGCCGTCTCTTTGCAACAACTAAAAGAGAAATTAGCAAACGTCGAACAAGCGGACAAATCATCACTCGCATATGCACAACAAGTTAGTACAACTGATTTAGTAAATGATGATCATCTGCTTGGATTCTTATATGTTGAAAAGTTTGATATTGATGTGAGTAAAGAGTTTATCAACATTGTATATTGTTGTGTATTGTAGTGTACTCGTTCTCATATTAATTGCAACACAAATAATATGAACGTCAGCTTGCATTGCAGAGATTACTACGATATTGGACGAACCGGCACAAGTTATTTGGTGACAAATACATACAGCCTCTTACAGTATACGGTGCGTCTAGAGTTGTGTCCTATACATCATGCATATCATTTATGTTCACATCTTATTCATAAATTTATGCATATCTTATGTTTCTAACGATATGTATTTCTCTCATATAATGTGCATGATATAAGGAGCAATGAGTGATAGAATAAAAGATATAAGAAAGGGGTTTATGATTCTACTACCAGTATTAGATGAAAGGGGTCGAGCAATCATCTATTTTAACCCAGCTTTGATGGAGGATAAAGTAGAGGAGGTAAGAACAATACACCACAATCATATCATATGGCCAGTTCTTTTCAAATTATTGCTTGAATAACCGTATTCGTATTTATATTAACTCCTTTCCGTTCAGGTGCTTCAAGTATTTTGGTATTTGATTCATGTGGCAAGCGAGAACCCCAGTGTTAGGAAGAACGGATTCATTCTGCTGGGGGACATTAAAGAGAGTAGACTACGTCACTTTCATCCTAGACGGGAATTAGGTAAGGATATTGTGAATCATACATTTATCTTCTTTTGGGTCTTTCCGCTCATATTATTATGATACTAACTCATGAATCTTTCATATCAACTTTCTACCTGCCCCAACTCCTACCCAAGGTACGATTAAAGCAGCCATGAAGGATTTTCCTGTCCGATTACAAACAATGCATTTCGTCAACCCAATGGCTGTATTTCCTATGGTTGGGCAAGCTATAAGAGCTATGCTGTCAAAGCGGCTACGTCAAACACTAACAATACACACGGGGTCGAATGATGAGGTGCTGAAGAGTCTTGCCGCTTGTTCAATTCCAAGCAATTGCACACCAACATGTATGGGTGGGAAACTTGACACATCTATAGAAGCATTCATCAGAGCAAGGCTTACAATCGAACGAGAGTGCAGCGAGAGAACAAAAACGTTAGACTAGTAATTCATTAGGTTCATAAATTAGGACTAGACAAGGATTAAAAGATACCGAATAATATGTCTCTGGTCTCCACCATCAATATGTAATCATTGTGTCGATCTAAACTTACTTGTACTAATGCTAGTATCATGTGTGGAACTATATGAGCCAACACATTTTCCCGCGGTTAGGGGGAGTGAGAGTCAATTGACTCTCACTCCCCCACCGGTCGTACTTAGAACGAACCTACTGAAAAGTACCGAGCTTAAGTGCTACTTTATTGTACGCCTAACCCTAACCCTAACATAAGGGCCGTAACAGCACGGATAAGGTACAGTAGTGGCATTATATCATAGTAATACTATGAGCACTACTACCGACGATGATAATGGCGGTATACCAACAGTTGTACAAAGAGCATTGGGTATGCGAAATCTTACTACACATCAAAATTATTGTAATGATGGTGCATCTACTACAATTGCAAACAATAATGTTATAATATGTGGATTGGAGGGATTACTATTACCTCGATATCTTGCTTTACGATCTGGAGGTTGTACTATACAACAATATAATAATAGCTCATATGATATGTTAATAAGAGCTAAGAATGAAGAGCAGCAATATCGTGTTAGTGGTCATAAAAAGCAGAAAGTTGATACATCTAAAAGTATCAGCAACAGGCCTAGGAAACGAAAGAGGAGATCAGATCATCGCGGTGGTGAATCTTGCGATCACAATACTAATGGTAATGATACAGTGAGGGGCGGTGGTGGTAACGACAGCGATATCGATATGCAATCTCCAGAATCTGATGCACCATCAAAAAGCAAAAGGCGTAAAAGAAGAAGAAGAGGAAAGAGTGGTGGACAATCAAATAATAATACAAACAATAGCATCAAGGATGATTGGATACATTATCAAATGATGGCAAGGATAATAGTTGCACCATTTACATCATCCTTGATTACAACTATGAACAAATGTAAGCAGATTGAGAAACAGAATCAGAAAAGTTCACATGATGTGTCGAGTGATAGCCATGATGTCGATAACACAACTCAAGTGCCTAATTCCACAATATCAAATGCAGCTGAGAAACTAACAGATTCAGTATCAGCAGTGAAGAATGTATACCAAAAGAACAGTGTAAACTCTACTCATTCAAAAAGGAATAACAATTTGTTATTAGCACTCTCCTCACCACAGGAATCACTTGCAACTATAGTCGATGGAGCTGTTTGTACATTAGTTCGTCGTACACATCGACATCGTAGTACTACTAAGCCGTCTACTATGTTCAAGGGCATTAGGAATAACAATGTAGGAAAGAAGAACGAGAAGCAGAAGATTGTGTATAGACGAAGACCGAGACAAAAGTCCAAGAAGGGGGATACATCTATGGCCACAACCTCAGCTAGCACAATGAACACCAACAACAGCAATAACAATTGGCTGTTAGAACAGAATCTATTATCAACAGGGTATACACTTGGTAGTGGCGAGACATACTCCTCTTCACATAATAATCTAATAAGTAACTCCAACAATAATCAAAATCAATTACTCCGTGGATGTCCAAACATGGCACCAGGTATACATTGTTTACATCCTAATACACTTACGTCATATGCACGATCATCATCCTTAATGAAGGCATTGCATTCACTTATTGGTGATGATGCATTGAGAGAGATGTTGGTGAATGCTGTTATACTCGTGCCTGCTATTTCATCAATAGCAACAGAAGACTCAGAAGGGGAACAGCAGTCGGTATTTGATCGAGGCAATTACTTTCAATTATGTGGACCTCCACTGAACAAGTTGGCAAAGAAGTTTGATGAAATGAGCAGTAGTGTGGTAGTAGCTGCTACCAATGGTAACAGAAAGAGGAAGAGGAATGATACGGTCGACGACGACATACCAGCTGTTACAGATACCAAACAAAACAAGAAACAGACTACCCAGAACGAAGATGATCAGTGGAATCCCAACAAACCAATACCTCGTGGAAATCTATTCTATTGTGACTTTTACAACAAGCATGTCGGTTTATCACCTAATCATTTACTAAATCAGAGTGACGAGGACGTACCATCATCATCCGAGGCATCAACAGCAAAATCAAACAATAATATGGATGTGAATGTCAAGCTACTCAATTCAATGGTACGGATTTGGCCAGGTAGACGTCCACATCAACCAAATGAAAGCAGTAAAGTCGCCATCAACGGCAACAAGCGCAGAGGTCGATGGAGACGTCTTCGTGAAAGTGGAATAAGCATGTGTCAAGAAATGAGAAGAAGACACAAACAATGTGATTATGCAAGGCTACTTGAACGGCACTGCCCATTACCAACCGATACATCCATAGCTGCTAGTGTCAATAATGATACCAAGACTGCACTTTCACATTACGTTACGTTACATACACCCGTCGACAATGTCGGCTCTTTCCTGGAGGCTGTGCTCGGTAGTGCATTTCCAAACTCATTTTGGGGCTCGATAAACAACTTTCATCAAGTTGTCCAAACCGTCAGAGTCTTTGTACATCTTGGACGTACTGAACAACTACCGGAGAAGGCAATTGTTGATGGAATACGTGTACTTGATATGACTTGGCTACTTCCCAATACAAGCAATAGCAACAAAGGCAGCTCTGCCAAGTCTAATCAAAAACGTCGTAAGCTCTCCCGTTCAGAACATGAATCAACATCTGTTCTCGTCAGAAATGTTATGCGGTGGTTATATAAACAGATCATCATCCCATTACTAAGATCAACCTTTTACATTACCGAGACTGAGTTTACTGGTTCAAGAGTACTATACTACCGACGACCAATCTGGTCAAGGATCAAGTCATTATCAATGAAGATATTACTCAAGCAACAGTATCGAGAAATGAATGTAGCCAAGGTTCAAAAGTTACTATCGAATCATAATGTTGGATGTCCTCCAGCACCACTCCGTCTACTTCCAAAGAAGACTGGTATTCGTGCCATTGCAATGTTATCCAAGTCATGTGAGACTGATGATGCAATGGCTGCTATTATGAATCAACAACTAAGTATGGCACCACCAAACAAGATATTACAATCGACCTTTCATGCATTAAAGTATGAACATGAGAAGAAACCAACATTGTTTGGAGCTGGGGTGCTTGGATTAACCGAAGTCTTTCCTTCCTTTTGCACATTTGTAGAGGCTCTGAAACAGAGACGGTCGAACAATGGTGGAAGTACAACAACCAACTCTAGACTTGACGACCAAGACTCTCAACTCTACTTTGCTAGTGCAGATATTAAGCACTGTTATGACAACATTAATCAAAAGCATCTACTAAAGTTGATGAAATCAGTGATTGATGAGGATGTATACATGACAAAGAATAACTTCATACTCCATTCTAAAGATAACAAGAGCTCACTACGATGTCGATGGAAGAAGAATACTTTCTCAACGGATCAGTTTTCGAGTTTCCTTGCCACATCCAATGCATTAGTGGACAAGTGTTTCAACTCAATCTTAGTTGATGGTGTACATTGCTCAATGGAAAAGAAGGAAACAATCACCGGTCTGTTACGAGATCATATCTTTGGTCAAGTAGTTGTAGCCAATGGTAATCATGGTCAACGATACTTGCTCCAACGAAATGGGATACCGCAGGTGAGTTATATTTGTACTTTCTGTCAGTGTTTAATACTATCACCTCTCGCCTTTGCTCATACATCATATCTATCTAACACAATCAACAGGGAAGTATTCTATCATCAATGTTTTGCAATATATACTTTGGCAACATTGAGAGGTATCTATTGAAAGATGTGTTTGACAAGGAGTCGTCTCATGTCATTCGAGGAAGTAGCTCATCGGCAGATTGTAATGTCGTGTTCATCCAAGAAAAGCAGGATCTACATCTTCTTGTACGAATCGTAGATGACTTTCTACTCATCTCAACAAGTAAGGAAACATCTATACGCTTCCTCAAGAAGCTCAACAAGGGCATTCCTAAACTTGGAGTGAAGATTAACAGTGACAAGTCTCGAGTAAACTATCCAATCTCTTTGCAAGATAAAGTCACGAATAACAATGAACAGGTGACTAGAGTTAGCAACGACTTCTTCCCATGGTGCGGACTACTCATCAATACCAAAACATGCGAGATTAGCTTAGATTACAGCCGCTTTAGTGGATTACAAGCTACCGATACAGTTGTGATTCATCGAGGCGGTAATGAAGGGGTGAATCTGAAGAAGAAGATGAAAGACTTTGTACGACCACGATGCAACCAAAAACTACTCTTTAGCAGTTGTATTAATGGTGTTGATATGATTCGTTTGAATTTTTATCAAACATTTGTGCTATGTGCCATCAAGCTAGTTCATTACTTGAATGGCAGCGGGGTATCTATAACGGGACATGAGCAATTCATTTACAATTCAGCTTGTGATACGATTCACTATGCCTTCTTGCTCATCTCATCTAAACTCAAGCACGGAGGGTTGCAGATTGCATCGTCTACTGACACTAATGTGGATAGCTCTAAGTTTCAATTGGAATGGAATGATGCTCTTTGGCTCGGTAGACATGCATTCTTTTCAGTCTTTGGGAGGCTAGGGAAAGGACAGTATGTTAAGCTGTGTAAACTGTTCGTGGATGAAAGGGTATCTAATCGGAAAGATCTTCTTGTAGTATCGAGGAAAGCATTGAAGCTGTGGTCAGTTTAGAAGTATAGATGCAGATGATAAGATTAAGCCTTCTCGTTATCATTAGAACTGGCCAAGGACTACCCCTCCTTTCATATATATGATACCCATGCCACTATTGGGTCTTTTTTGGTGCCTTGCTCATTAGCTTTTGTGGTATACCAAGTCCAACAAACAGTACATGAGCAGTAACAGTACATACTAGAACGGGTATACCTCCTCTTGAAGACAGGTTGAACGTAGATATACCCAACATCATCAATGTCAATGGCCCAGGACAAATGGCTGCAGGAAGTGCCACCAAACTGCAAGCCAAGGTTGTTGCCCATGACGTGCCAAATTCATTCACAATAACTCGCCCACACATTGAACCTATCAGTAACATTGGATAGAAGAGTCCCCCAACCATTCCTGTTTCCTCGCTGATCCAATATGTGAGCATTTTAGCAAAGGATGAAGCGATCAACACAGAGGTTGAGATATTACTACCGGCGGTACCGAAGATTGTCCCGAGTTGATACGACCCATCACCGAGTGTTAATGGGAAGATGTAACCAAGAGTACCAAACAATGTACCACCGATGGTTGATATGATGACTATCCGTAACTTACTATTCAGCTTCTCATCTAGTATCGACTTTGCTTTGCTTGTACAAGCCTTGACAATCCCAGCAATTAAGAGGTATGATAAAGCTAACACACTACCCATTAATCCAATACCTGCAGCCAATGGTGTATCGTAACTTTCGAACCGGGGGACAAATCCGGGGATATTAGGCACAGTTGGTAGATATGTATTGCCATACCATCTATCAAATATCCAGAAAGATAGGGTGCCCGATATGGTAAGTTGAGCCAATGTCTTCATGTATGATAATCCATGCTTTGACGAAAGCGTTTCGAATCCAGGTAGCTCGATGCATAGTAGAATTGCCGTTACTGGAGTTGGCAGTATAGTTGAGAACGCTGCGGTCATACCCGATAACACTATTAACTTGGATCGTATCTTTTCATTGTCTTCTAGCTTTTCTTGTTTGTTTGTGTTTGTTTCGTTAGTTGTTCCAACCTCCTCATCCTTCTCCTCATTCACTTCATCCTCACAACCACTACTGCCAGATACAGTCCATGATTCTATTCTCCTACATATTGAATTAACACCCTTAGCATATATAATCGACATTCCAGCACATGCGGCACCTAATCCACTCTCAGGTCCAACTGACGCATTCCCCATTAAACTAATTAAACATGTAATTGTCACTTTTAAACAGTCAAGTGGATTACCATCCTCCCCTAAATTCATTAGATATTCCAAGAATCCTTCATATTCTTCAAATTTGAAAATATATGCCTTGAGTATACCAACAATTAAACCTGTGATACATCCAATAGCTATCCAAATAGGTTGTCCTGATAGAAAAGTTGTAGTTGATGGATCAGTTGGATAGTCATCACTACCAATTGACATCCATATTTTTGGAACTTCATATACAACATTTAAATATCCAAGTGAAAAGAATGATAATAGTATTGATTGTATTGCAATACATGTACATTCTACCCAAAAGACAAAAGGTGGAAGAGGAGATGCATATGAGGTGCCTAGTAGTTGTTGTATTATACTCTCCTCTGGGGCTTTGCCGTCTTCTTCTTCTGCAGGTATATTATTGTTGACAAGATTATTATCCTCAAGATTTACTACTGGCTGGATATCCTTCTCTCCAACGACAACATCTTTGTCATTTACTTCATCCATGTCGTCGTCGTGCTCATTTGTTGAAAAGGATACTAATGAAGTTAGGATAGGGTATCTTTTGCATAGTGTGCTTATATATTATGCTTACCCCTCGACTCTTGACACACTGCTGTATGATACACTCCCCTCCCTTCCTGTTGTTATGGATAGGTAACTATATCTAGAGTAGTAATTTCGTCATGGAAGGACTTCTAAAAAATTGGCACCAGGATTTGGATACCACCTTTTACACGACCATTTTGTGCATAAATTCCTTAGCGCGCCATGGCGATATCGACCTAGTATAGCGGCCGCTGCTAACAGAAAACGCCTATTAACCCAATTAATCTATCATAAATCATCTCATAATATTTATATAAAGTTTTGGTAGTAAGGATTTGTTGTAAAATTGATTAGATGTATTGCAATAGGATTGTCCATTATCGGTGCACCAATACAGCAAGTTAATAAGCCTATCATTGGTTGTCGATATGATCACTTAGTGACCTCGGAATAACATCATCAATTGTCATGTTAGACTTATTTAAAGTTATGTTACAGAAGTTTTATAATATGAAGGCCGAGATTCGCATCAACTAAATATCAACAACACACTGCACCGCAAAACAACTATGTAGTTATGACTTAATGAGGAGATATGTAGGTATAATCCACACAACAATCCACATTGCAATGTCCAACAATCGTGATGATATTACTAAATATCAATATATAGGAATGAGTATTTTTTGTTAGTTACTTGCTGGTCATTAACCGCCGTATCCTCACTGTGCACAAATTCTGTCTACTACGGTGTTAAGTGTAGGCATTAGTGTATTTAGTGTATTAGAGAGTGATATAGACTATACAATATCACACATCGACAACAATAGCAATTGGTATTGATGGTGCTTAATGAGGAGTGGAGTATTAGTTTTACTTCAATGGAGTCCATAAACAATACACAACGAAATCTGCGGCGGGCACATAGTGTAAAAAGTACACATGAGTAGTAACATGGGTGGGCATATACATTACACAAAAACATGTCTATTGCAGTAGTAGAGATATTGTTGTATTTGTGCCGAATGATTTAACCTGTGAAAGAGGAGGGAGATGGATAATACACAACAACATACATCAACACATAACAATATAGAGCAACAATCTGTTATCTGTTATTTGATATTGATACCATTGTTTGAGTTAGGCACTAGAACAATTGGTAATCCGACAATAAAATGATTCTAGAGTGGGTTATGAATGGTGTTTGGGGTTTATTGGATGAAAGTATACCAAGCATATGTTGGAGTATTGATTAAGTTGAGGTGAGGTGGGGATTGGTTATATAAGACGTTTGGTATCTAATATGGTGGAATCTAAGTGAACCCAATGCAATGCAACAATCAACTAATACATAAGAAGGTGGAGATATGATGGTTTGACCATTGGAAACATTATATCTATCGAAATGGTCCGGTTGTATTCAGTGATTCTACTTTGAGATATCAATATTCAAGCTGGATACTGACAAATGAATCATTATGATAGTAAGTAAACAATAAAGAGTATTCTAATGTATTAATATGATATTAAAAACAGAATTGCAATGTATTTTGTGTTGCCATCAAACTTAATCCTAGTCTGTTAGTTGTTCACATATCATGTGCACATTTTTCAAAATCACAAGTAAATCTGAAACGACCATCATAGACCGCATTACCGCCATCCTACACCATCACCGCCGTATCTAATCGACAACCATATTATATTACGGCTACTGGGTGATTGCTGCGTTGATGTATGGACAATAAGTCCGTCAATAAGCCACATATTCTCGCAATAGTATGTCAATATTTCATCGATGAGGAGGTGGTTGAGGAGAAGTGGAATATCGTCATCTATTGGTTGAGTTGGCCAATTATTTCTCGTCAGTATTTAGTATGGGTTATATATCATTGATATATGCGCCGGGTCACGGTGATAATATCCTCTATTAGCTGTAGTGGGCGCCGATCGATAGCCATGATGTATTGTTGCAATGTGAGTGGTTATTTTACTATTTTTGAGATTTGGATACCCTGGTGCCAAAAAATGGAGAAGTCCCTCCACGCATTGAAACATGCATCCTCCTAGTCGTGGAAGTAATATCGCCAAATAGTAGTTGACATCTCCCATCTGTGACGCCTCTTCTTTACGACCACTAGCCGCTAATCATGGCGTCAATACTCAATAGCAAGCTCTCACAATACCCTAGAGAAGTGCTGTATATACTGGCTGACAACCGACGTCGATATCTCTCTAGATTATTAGAAGAAGAACTCACACAATAGTGTCAAAAATGCACACTATCATCATTATCTTCCTCCTACTGCTCAGTATTGCAAAAGCATTTACTTCCTCGTCTAAGAGGAAAACAACATCATCACACCTTCCATATTCAAATGATAGTGAAGGAATAACAACAAGTGGCGGGTATCAATTAGGCAGTACAGTCCAAACAAAACCGTAAGTCTTCTGTGTTCTTTTTGTACATATATCTTATGAGTAATACAACTTACAATTGTTTCCCCCTCATCATAATACATAGGAATTGGGTACCAATGGAATTAGTTGAATTAGCATCAGAAGATTTACATATAACACATGAAGAATTCATATCAACATATGCAGATATTGAAGCTTACACTTCATGTGACGACGAAGGAGATGATTTTCACGAATGTGATTTTATGAACAGCTATCTCGGTCCAACTAGGTGGATACATCTAACTGCTAATGCCCAGAAAGAGATTGATGATATACATTTTAGTATATGGAAAGACGTTTGGGAGTATCCCCATGAGGCTGTGGATGTCGCGGATAAAGTTTCTAAGGAGTGTTTGAGGTATGTGTCCAATACATACATACACAACTTGTGTCTCGTTTCAACATGTATCTAATCTTCTATGCACTCTATCTCATAGGTATTACAAAGAGTTCATGATCAAACCCCGAACAACTTCAGTGAAATGCCCAACCGATAGACCATTAGTTAAAGTTAAAGTTGTTCCTGCATCGTTTGGCTTGGAAGGATTTGAAGATGCAATATGGTCAGCAACAGAAGATTTGTTAGGAGTTGCAACTCCAAATGGGGAAGCAGCAAGAAGTACAACAGACAAAAATGATGAGGAGGATTTCTGCAAAGCAATAACATTCGTGGTGGCCGCACCAGATCTTGCTGATCCTATACTCATAGAAGACTCAATGCCAAGTGTGCAGGCTGAATTTGAACAAACCACTTTCGAAAAGTTCTCATCATCATTAAGAGAGAAACTAACAATGTATTCAAGAGTAGAAGGATTGCCATTATTGAATGATGTGATTCATTTAAAACCATATCATCCACTATGGCTATGGAAAGATGATGGAAGGTTTCCCTATCCATGTGTGGCTGTTAGTACCAAGGTAGGATAATGGTTTGGTTAGTAGCGGTATAGATTAGATTGTATAGAGATTGCATAAAGCTAAGCACTAGATTAGACTATAGACATGGACTTAGTTCAAAGCTTCCTCCACTCTTTCACTGTATACAGTATGACATGGACTACTGATATGTCCATAACCTTTATCACATCCTAGACATACACTTTAAGACAGTGACTCCTTTCTCTCCTTTCTTCTTGATCATCAACTACTGACTGATACATAGAGCTAGCTCGACATACTCTACACTGTATGACTGGGATGCTTGTCGAGTCATTTCTCTTCTCCATCAACACCAAACTAAATTGACCCGAACCTATAGACATATAGTGTTATTCTCCATCCATATCTTCTTCTACAATACTAACTAACTTTCGTAGCCCACCACCTTCATTTACATTCTCATCATTGTTTGATTCTAACTTTAACGATGTTGCAGCAGAAGACCGATCTCTATTTGGATTAAGCGGTATAGATCGTTCGCCCCACATCATTCGAATAATGTATCTATTCCATCCAATGAATATAGCCACGGTAACAATTAGCCGTAGTAAACGTAATGGTGATATATTTTGTGGTTTTGATTGGTATCGATTTATTGGGTCGTATATTTGTATTGCAATTGTATTATCATCATCATTGTCTTCTATGAATGGATCTTTTTGTAGTTCTTCATCATCATCACCGATGATGATTCGTGGATTCTTATATATGTATGTACCGTCATTTGTGGTAGTATCTTTACCGTCATAGTAGACGTTTGATTGATTGTTTGTTTCTTCTATATTGGTTGAAGACATATTAATTCAAATTCAAAGACAGTAGTAGAGATGCAATATATCAATAGTCAAAAGATATACGATGAATAACTCTTGGGCTAGACATTAGTGTATTGCAAATGATGAGCAGTAGAGCTAGCATATATCGATCCATGGCCATAATAGTAAGGCAGTTCATTAAGCGAACCCCCTTGCGGCGGCACGAGCTAATAGCGGTACTCAACAAAAAGATACATATCTTTTGGGGGAGAGAGAAAAGTTTGACAATCTCCTCTCGAGTCGAAGTAACATCGATAACGATGAGAGTTAGGCAAGTAGTTCAATGCAATAACAACGGGGCTATGCTGTTGAGAAATCAGGAAAGGGGATAAAGTTGAAGAGAGTTTGACAGTAGATTTGCAATGTCTCAGCTTCATATAATATAAAGCATTGGACAAGCTCTTGATATCACTCGAGAAGAACCAATACAGCAAACATAAGCTACAGAAAAGGATGAATCATCGTCAATACTCTACTACTCGATCACAATCATCCTACTCAGCAACAACATCTCGTCGTTTATTACCCCGTATATCATCTTACATTAAAACAACTGACTCCAAACACCACAATCATGCTTCTACCACATCGTCTACATTACGACATGAACGACAAGCACAACAGCGTCAATTGCAACATGATGAACTAACTTCTAAGAGGTTAGATGAGCTACATAACAACAACACTATCGTCAGCCCTACCAATGCTGAGTATAACGATCCACCATTAGAACCACTACCAAACGACGACGATAATAATTCCGATATCAACACATCCGATATTATCAACAACCCTTCCGAGGATGATTCCATCTTCTCTATAGATTCAAATAATGCCAAACTAGAAGGATTAGGCAATTCTTCCTCACCACAGAAAAGGTTTGTTGAGCAACAAGTTGGTGCTACACGACCTGACTATGTTGTGCGTAAATTGAGAGAGGCTGCATTAGAGAGGGCTATGAGTGCTCCCGGACAACGCCAACGGATGGCTAGTAGTTCTGTTATGAGTGGCGGTAGTGCTGTGCTGAGTGGTAGTCAAAGAGGAGGTAGGAGTATATCTTCTAGTAGTGTTAAGGTGCATGAGAAGAGTGCTAATAACAGTGATCAACAGCCACATGAGAAACAAGAAGAAGTGCCAAACAATGAAGGATTGTCAGCCTTCCTATCATCCAAACAGGCATCACAGCCCGATAAGACGAAAAGACAAGCATCATCAGATCAATCTGGTATATCATCAATAACAATGCAAACTGTATATAATTCGACTGTTAGTATGATTAGTAATGGTGTTAATCTAGTTGTTGAACAAGGGCAAGTTGGTATGAGTATGCCGTCATGTACTCTCAATGGAAGGTTAGATTCACCAACCACTTTAAATGATACCAACAATGAAACATCTTCCAATACTCAAAGTAGCAACAACAACTTCAATGAAACAGATCAGAACCGTACAGATTCATCATTACTAAACAATCACAGTTTCAATTCAAATGGTAATATATCCAATGAAAGTTCAAGAGAATCACCTGAACATTCACGTACATCTCCCACCAACACTTCCAAAGAGGAGATGAGTCCAAACTCTCTATCTCTTAATTCAATCGACAATTATAATCAAGTAGTATCTATGAATGAAGATGAGTCACCAACTGATGTATTCAGTCTCAACAACAACAACTCTCTTACCAACTCTCTTAACATCAACCAAGGAGTAGTATCAACAAGTAGTGAATCACCTGATAATACACCAGGAATGCTATGTGCTCTACCCACTTTAAGTGACTATTCACCACCTCGAAATAAGAAGAAGTTATTACCTAAAGATGGTAATAGTTTGATGCTGGAGGGTGATGATACTTCTGAGGAAGTAGCAGAGGTTGATAAGGCTATGGTTGATGAGGCCGTGGATGAGAAGGTAGATAAGGCCGGGGTTGATAAGGGAGGTAGGAAGGATGCGGTAAAGGATAAGATTCTTGTCAATGAGGAAGATAGTCAAGGTGATACAGCCATTGAGGTACAGAATACCACACGAGATGTAACTACTGCCACCGAGCTTAATGGTGGAAGTAACACTGTCGTAAAAGAAGATAGGATAAATCAGTCAGCACATGCACGTATCGAACGATCAGTCACTCCCCGTACAACTATACTTGAACAACGTGGATGGGAGCAACATCATCGGTATGCACGTCATCGTAGTACTTCATCGAATGATTTGGTACTACAACAACAGAATCATCAAGAAGAGACAAAGATGGCAGTAAACACAAGTAGGGAAGTCGAAGATAGTGTTAAGGATAAAGAATTGGCAGAGTTACGTCTATACAAAACACAAGTCAAGGCACAGGCTACTAAACAATCGATTGAACTATCCCAGTTACAGTCGGTAGTTGAAACATTACAATCAGAACGGGATAGTCAACAGGATGAAATGTCATCCCTACGGAGTCAAGTAGCAACATTATTAGAAAGTCGTAAACAGTATGAAAAAGAATTGGCAAGTAAGGATACAATCGTTGATAAGCTTGAACAACAAGTCAAGTCTGTACAATCAACGGCAGAAGAATGGAAGGTGGCGGCAGAAGAATCTGCCATTGATCACAGTAAAGAGATTGAACTATTGAAAAAGAGTAAAGATGATATGAAGTTAGAATATGAGTTGCAATTGAATCAATTGGTAAGGGATGTGGATAGTCTAAAGAATGAATTGGAGGTATCAAAGAATGAATCCGATCAGAAGATGAATTCGATTTCATATGAGAATGAGATACTGTTACATGATAAGGATGTGGTAGTGGCTGAGTTACAATCCAAGCTTAAGGAATTGTCTCATACCATGGCTACATCTACAACTGAATTAGCATCGGTCAAGAATGATACCGTGGAGGAGATTGAACAGAAGGATACAATCATTGTCAACTTGAAAGAGCAAGTTGATACCCTCAAGAACAGTATGGTAGATAGTGACAAACTCAGAGACATGTTAAAGACTGTCATGGAAGAGAAGAGCAAGGCCCAATTAGCCGTACAAGAGAAACAAACCATGATAAACGAACTAGTCCAAGATAAGTTACGAGGAGACGAATTACAAGAACAACTCGAATCAAAGCTATCCTGCAAATCCGAAGATAGTTCCCTAATCCATCTACGGAATGCAACAATTGAATCATTACAATGTGGTATTAAGGCAAAGAATGATGAGAATATCAAGTTGTATGAAAAGTATGCCGTGGTATCAAAGGAACTTACGAATGCCTATGACGAGATTGATATGAAACAAAGTGAATTGGATGAACTTACTGTTCGATTGGCAGAACAAGATGATATTATTGTATGTAAGAATAATGAGATTGAAGAATTGCAAGGTCGTTTGGATGTTATTGATGAGTCATTTACAACTGAGGAGAGGGAACAGCTTGTGGCTACATTAAATGCCAAGGTAAGTCTATATTGTGTTTTGAGTATGTGCACATATTATGTGCTGTAAGTGACACATCGTGTGCACAATAACGTCATGCTCACATCATATGTCTTTATCCTTAACATATCATTACTCAGGAGGAAGAGTGTGAAGAACTCAAGAGTGATATCAAACGAGTAAGCGAGGACTCGTCTCGACTACATGCTCAATTGGATGATAAGTTGAATGCATCAAGACAGGAGATGGCCCAACTTAAGAAGTCCAATTACAAGGCTCTAAAACAGTTAGAGGCAGCAGCTGTTGAGAAGCAGTCGTTACTAGATGACAAGGCCACCAAGGCTGAGCTTATTTCACAGTTGGAAGACACTATTCGTGTCAAAGAGACCGAGCTAATCAAGACAAGAACTGTGCTGCAAAAGAGTGAGCAAAACGTCGTCGAGTTGAGGAAGGAAATCAATGTGGCATCATCAGAATTGACTCTACTCAAGAGTAGAGACGAACAGGTTAGTGCAACTACCTCACAATTAACCGCGGAGATCGAGAACAAGGCTCAACAAGTCTTTACTCTACAGCGGTCATATTCCTCTATAGCCGAAGAGGCTAATGCCAAGGTTAGTAAGTTGGAGGAAGATTTGGCTTTGGTCACCGGTGAGAGGGATGATCTTATGAAGAAACTTGATGCTATTGGGCAAGTACAAGGTGTAGTAACTGAAGAAGAGGATGTTGAGGTAGACTTGGAATTGCAATTAGTCAATGCAAAGTGTACCGAATTGGAAGATGAGTTAGGTAAGAACAGTATGATCTGCATATCCCTAATCTGCATAATATGCGACTGTTTAATGTGCCATTCACACCCCTTTCCTCACTCAAACCCTTTAGAACAATCCAAGTCCGAGAAGGATATGATCACCAAGACGTTGGAGAAGTCAGTCAAGGACTTGAAACAGCAATTGGCAGCAGGGCACGGTTTAGAGGAGTCCATCAAGCTCCAGAATACTTGTCGTGAATATGAAAAGGAAATCGAGGATATGGAGTCTAAGATAGTATCAAAGTCTGAAGAGATTACTGCCCTTTTATCAAGTGTAGAGCGTCTCGAGCAAGAGTTGATTGAGGCCAAGGCCTCGTTCAACAAGACCATTGTGGAAGAGCGAGACGATGTCAAAGAGGAGAATACTAAGTTAGAGAAGGCCCTGGGTGAGAAGGAGGAAGAACTTAGTCAGGTCAAGAAGGACTGTCACGAAGCAGCCGCTGTTGCCAACAAGTTGAAATCAGAGGTTGATTCACTTACCCTGTGTCTTGAGGCAAGTCATACCGAGAAAAAGGAGGCTGAGGCTTTCCTTGTTAAACTACAAGAACAGATCAAGGTAATGAGCGGCTCTGCGGATGAGAAATCTCAGGCAATTCTTGACTTAAACGATAGAATTGAATTGAATAAGAAACGTCTGAAGATTGAGAGAGATCAAAAGCTTGAAGAACGAGCGTCTTCTAGCGCCGCTATTGCTGCCAAGGACAAGGAGATCGTCTCTTTGAGAGACGAGATTGAAACACTCACCAAGAACGTTAGGAAAATACAAGCTGAGTTAGATGCATCCAAGATGTTAGCTGAACCCATGGTAGAAGAGATCTCCGAGCTTAAGGAGACTATGAGGAAGGCGGTGAAACTTGTCAAGAAGAAGGATACAGAGATTACGGAGATGAATGATAAGATATCAACCCTCTCCACTTTGTATGACGAGAAGCAAGCCATGATTGTTGAGAAAGAGGCCGAGATAGCATCCATTCACAAGGAATGTGAGGAACAGAAACAGTCAATTGAGTGTCTGGAAAAGAAGTTGGTTGATAACACCAGGTAAGAAGAAGACAAATGAACTTCGTACACATCTTATGCACAACTACATATCACTAACCCTTGTCTCCTGTTATAAATAGCAACGAGGCCGTCATTGAAGAGAAACTAGCTCTAGCGGGTACTGAGGCTGCAGTAGGGTTTGAAAAGAAGCTTCAGGTTAGTTTGATGTGCTATTTTGTTATGACCGCGATGAAACCTCATCATATCATAAACTCATCATCAACCCTTTTCTCCCTATCAACTCCAGGCATTGACAAAGGAGAAGGAGCTACTACAGATGGATGCAGCATCTAAGCACGAAGTAATATCTGATTTGATACTAAAGAACAACCAAGTCCTTGCCGAGATGAACGAGTTGGCACAGTGGAAGAAGGAAGTATTACCTAAACTCGAGAAAGTCTCCAAAGAAGAAATAGCAAGTGAAGTACTTGCAAAGAGAATAGTTGAGTTGGAGAGCGACTTGGAACGTTCTAGGCGTGCCTTAGCTGGTTTGGAAGAAGCTTTAATGGTAAGTGATCACATCATATGTTCATATCTGCCGTCTATTTTCGACATGAGTCTCTCATGTGATCATTCTTTTGTTCATGTTTACATAGACTGTCGAGTTGGAGAGGCAAAAACTTTCTCAAGCATGCAATGGAATGTCTATTGCATTGAACCTCCCTTACAAAGAAGAGATGAGTTCCAAAGAAGAGAGTACCACGTGGGGATATATCAGAGATGTGTAGGAATGGCATGAGTAGAAGGCATAAGATAATGCTAATAAAGTGTGGATCGAGGGGAAGAAAATGACAAAGATGTAAATAGAAAGAACTTAATGTTGAACAGGGAATTGAATGTTACTAACCGTCTAATTTGTATTAAGATTAACTAGTAGCTGTGCCTTCGTTACTCAAAACCACCACCCGAAGACGAGTTGTCGCCTTCCTCTCTCCTCTTCTGTTCTTCTTCCTCTTCTTCTTCCAACCGTATCTGTTCTTCTTCCTCTGCCAATTCAACACACTTATTATATATTTCCCGTTCTTTAGGTGATATATTAGCAGCTTGTTCTTTATCATTCATCTTTTCGTATAAATCGATAGAGCATGAGTCCTCATCTGTTTGTTCTTCATAACTTGCTTCAGTCTCAGTCATCAAAACCGCAACAAAGAAGGTCAAGGATAAGATTTCCAATACAATTGCCGTTAATTGAAGCGGGCCTGGGCTTTCCATATTCATGGCAGCCGCCATTAACAATTGAACATAGTGGGTCATTAAATCCAGGATTGATTCACCATATCTATCTATACTGTTACCACCACCACTTTCAACTCCCCGATTAACAATTGATACCATTAAACATAATGCCGCACCGGTTCCCGTTGATGCAGCCCTCATTAAATTCTTCGATGCATTTGCAATAATTAACATAACATATGCTCGTAGCCATAACATAATCGTAAAACCAATAATTCCCAATATGTAATATGTATTCACTGCACTCCATGCCAAGTCACAATCACGATGGATTAAATCCCAAACACCATATGCCGGTAGAAACTCCCGTTCCGTTAATTGATTCACTTCCACGGCTGCCCAAAGTACTACCAATAATTCAGACGTAATACTAATTAAACTAAGTACTATATGTAACCTATCTAGCTTGGCCACACGCTGTCGTACATTTGTGGGGTATACCTTATCCAATGTATCCTTTGGTAATTCTGGAAATCGTGTAGCAAATCCTAATGATATCATACCAGCTGTTACTACTGCCGCTGGAAGATGCGCGTTTCACAGTTTCATGAAGATGAAGAGAAATGACAGTAACTTTATGTTAGTATATGTGGTTTATGAGAGGCAATCAAATAAAGGCAAACAAGTTCAATATTAAAGTATCCCAGTCATTGAACACACACGAAATATCATATCATAAAACAAAACAAACGCGGGACTTTCCTGGTAATTTCATATTGTTAAATAGAGCTGCGGCATCGGATTGGTAGTCTGCTAATACTACGCCCTGTGATGCAGCCGCCGCCTGTTCAATGACAGACTTTGCTGCCGGTATTATTGTTGTATCATATAATTGAAATGTTTGTTTTCTTCTTGTATAACTATTAGGTTGTTTTATTCTACCAATGTATTTATTGTGAGGAAGGATATCAACTTGATAATGAGATGTTGAAGATGCGGTTGGCGTTGCAAACGAGTTTGCTCTGGGCACAATACATATTATAACTAGCAGCATATTAAGCAGTAAACCTATCCACCGCTGTCGTCGTATTATATATGCCATCGTCTTTTGCCGCTGCCAATTACAGGCGAGAGGAAATAAGGGGAGTGAGGGGAGGAGGAATGAAGAGCTTATTTTGGCGATAGAACGCTCATAAACCTCGTATCGGCTCAAGGATGCGGCGGCTGCCTCTTAGTGAAGTATATTTGGGTTTATCAACAATCAACTACTGTTCAGCAATAATTGACTACGTCAGTGATAATAATGTTCATAATTTCATCACACATACAACAACAACAAAAGATTCATCATTGCAATAATCAATAAGCATTTTATTTAGATTTGCAATTATGATGTGATGTGTCAAAGAACAAACATACCTATATAATCCAAGGATGTAAAAGATACGGATACAAATGTATTGATAATTAACTATATATTACACCTGCATTACTGCAATTCTTTACTTTATTGGCAATACACTTCAAATAAGCATATAATATATACGACATAAAATACAAACACGAACATAGCAAGACAATATCAAATAATCTATGATCAAGATATTTAGGAGATTGATTTCAGGCCTATGTTCCATTGGAACAGAATGTACGATAACCATGATCAAGATAGGCCACAAGATTAGACTCGATTTATGGGCCTATGTATGTTCCATCAATATGAATATAAATAAAATCAATAATCATCGTACACAAAAAAAGCATCAAACATCCGACTCTGACTTCATCTACTACCAACTACAAAATACAAATATAAAATCAACAACGTTTGAATAATATGAATCTTCTACTGAAAACATCCATCTTGACATTACTCTCTGCATCATTATCATCCTCCACTGCATATGGTAACGTTTGTATCGAAGCAGGTCAAAACGCCGCTGAATTAGTCATCCTTGAAAACTGGTGCAAGCCAAGCTTCTCTATTGCAGCAACAAGCTACCCTACTGCAGAAGAAAGGTGCCGAGATAAAGCCATTAGTACCTGTCGAAACCCCAATACTCTCCTAGATATAATCGACGATTGGTGCCCTGATAAACCTGTTACCAGTTTTGATCTTGACGACTTGAAAAGCTACTGCAAGAGCACTGTAGATGGCTTGATTGGCAACCCAGATCCAAAATGTGTCGGGGATCCGTCGCCTAGTATCACACGATCTGGCTCGAACAATGGCAATGGCTCAAGGTTCGCCTTCCGTCTCTTAAACAAGGGCCATGAGCAGTGCATTGATAGTCTAGGCAGAGTGTACCAGTGGGGTAGGTTCAATAACATCCGTAGTTTTGAGGATTGTGCTGAAGTGTGTGTCAAGGAAAGTCCAATCGAGCTAATCAATGACGGTGTCTTTCGAGGGTTCAACTTTGACTGCGAGAAGTCGCAATGTATGTGTTTATTTGACGAGGGGGAGTTAGATAGGCTCAGTAATAACAAGAGAAGTGTCTTTAGAGGTACCGACCGCAGAGGAGATGGATATGACAGTATTGATCGTAACCGCGGATTGTATGCACCTGATATCTACTGCGGTACACTTGTTGGATTCATGGATGAAGAAGAAGCCGGTTTCAAAACTAGCCGCCGTGTACTCAGGGGCATTTCCGACTAAATGATATTTGAATGATAGGCATACGCAAATAGTAATGTAAAGTAAAAGAGATCCATTCTATTCATACTCTTCTCTTTCCAATACATGTCTTAAGTTTAAGTCTCGAGACTGACGTCTTTGTGACCTCTAACGATCCAGTATCTTCCAATAGCTTCTCATTCATCCTCATTGACAAACTCCTCAAATACTTCCATTAAACCGAGAGTTTCAAAAAAGTAATCTTGATATAAATCATCCATAACTCAGGAGGTGCAGGTGTATCACTTCCGAAATTTCCAGCTAATTCACAATTAGTAAGCTCGCTTGCACGGAACAACCTCGGGGCATGTTCACTGATACTATACAGTAAGCTCCCATTATCATGATATCGGATGGAAAACAAGACTTTCTTAATTCGTGTTCTAATAGTCTACTAATATCAACATTATTATTTGATTCCTCCTCAACTGTTCTTTCACCTTCCTGGCTCCTTCTGTAAATTACCATTGATTTCATTTCACTTAGTAGCATAATTGCTTGAAAGTTAATATCCCTTTTATCCTTATACCCCATAATACTATTTGCAAAGGGATTACGGGGGCTGCTATTCCCATTTTCATCCAACATTCCCCAGACTCGTCCTCGTAGCACTAAAATGGAGACATCTATTGATCGGTAAGGCATTGAAATCTTCAACATGCCGTTGACTCATTGGATAGATTCTTGGTGTGTAGAATGAAATACACTCAGATTCAATTGCTTTATAATCTCCACCCAATAGTATACTAACAATAAGAGGATACGATCATCAACCCAACCAAAAACTTAATATAATAATCTGATTCTTTGACACAACTAATAAGCATGATGTAGTGTTTCAATGCATTCCGATAGTATACATTACCGTGTTCAATAGTATCTGACTCCCGATAACCAATTTGTAATAATAAATCGGCAAATTGAATAGTTTCAAGTGCAATACAATATGATATAGAACGTTGGATGTAATCATCAACATGTGCCGGACGAGAGTTACGTTCACGTTCTTTCTCCTCGGCATTCTCATATTGTGGTCCTTCCCATGTTACCTCGAGTTTAGTACGTGCCTTGTGTATTGCCTTGCAATTCTTTTTGTGTATTGCAAAATGCTGTGGAGAAGAAATACATAACATATGAATATATGGTAGGAGAGAATTAGATTATCAAATCATGCACACTGTAGTAAACATACAACAAATTATTATATATTCAAATAATATATGCATACATAATGTATAACTTACATCCTTCTGACATTGTGCATGCAATAAGTTGTCATTTTACAACGAGAACAACGAAGGGGAGCGTTAGGTTGACGACAATTGCTACAAAAGTTAGTACTTCCATCGCCGTCCATTATTTGTCGAATAGCCTCGGGTATCGTGAGTTGCTGTAATGCATCATCCATGATAATGGTCCACACGATATAGATACGGCTATATGCGAGGAGATAGTGCAGTTTTAGAATTTATTGCTTGATAGCAGATAAACTTTGCTATCATGGCGGTTCCGGTCTCGCTCATATCGCGTGACATTTTATTTGAGCCAAGATGGTATAGACGGCTCTAGAGACAACACACACCTGCATTACTAAAGGTTAAGCATATCTGAGTATATCAGCGGCCAACTATTTCATTATTAATTGACGAAATATAAATGATATTTATAGACAAAAGGATGTCATTGCAATAAATTTACCTCTATTTCTATATTAATTTGCATTGTAAGAGTAGACATGTGCAACTATGATGGATGTATCAACTGACAATAGAACGAACACATTGCAATTTAAAATGGAGGATATGAATAAAAACATACTAAATTCACTACTATCAGAAGAGCATGCTGCTTTGCAAAAAGAAGAGCATGAATTGCAATTACTTCACAATAAAACATCGTCAACACAAGAGGTCGATGCAACTGAAGCTATCAACCACTTGCAACAACAAACTGATACGAGCAACAAATATAGACGACAAATAAGTGATTGTACCGTACATATATCCAACATTGGCGCTACTACCACTACCGCCTCAGCTTCATCAAGAGTAATGATCAGCAAGATAACTCATTAGCACTAACCGGATTAACAAGCTATGATAATACAAGAGGACGTCTCAATAGTTTAGATTTAGAAAGTAGCGACGCAGCAACCACAACTTCCAGTGATACAGGTATATCAATAAATCATACCGATAACAACTCACTCATTAGTACATTAACACCTGCTTCGCCATTGACAATCTCTGCATCGACATTTAATGATTCTACAATATCAAATATTTCTATTGATAAACAGGATGGAGTTGTAAGTTATGACAAAGCTTGGTTAGAAATGGATAGATTGGATAGAGTCGACCCAATCTAGCCAAGACTCATGAACAGCTTGTTAATAATATGGACAGTCTACCAAAGAGGGGAATCACACGATCAAACTCTGGCCGCGGTGGATCATTCCGTTTCCGAAAAGGAGATAACAAATTGCCGATGAGATACATTCCTAGATCTTCCCAACTACCTCTTCTATGACCCCATCCCTGCAGTCATATGCATAGGCTGAGCTTACAGCATGACCCCGTTTGTCTCTAGGAAAGAGCACTAAGGAAAGAGCAAGAAGAAAGTTGGCCAAATTTCTTGTGAAATCATTTTTGAGACAAACACCACTAAAATTACTAAGCCCTCTACTCACATGCAATCTAACCAAGATATGCTGGAGTTATTGATGTATCATTATGACGAGATAAGATATAATACACATGGTAAATATGTAGAGGTTTGGAGGGGTGAAATACTGCATTGACGGCAGTGTATGCCCCACGATGTAAAAAGTTTGCCAAATTGCGCAAACGCCGATCATCATATCGTGCAAACAATAAACAAACCCGCATGCTTCTCTCCAACCAACATACTATCACACCATGAAACTCCTCCCTGCTCTAGTTATGTCCGCTAAGGGTGCTTCATTTAGAGGTACACCCGAGACAAGGCCAGATGATAATATCGATTCGTCGTCAAGTTTAACATCACAAGAACTAGTACAAACTTTACAATCCCAAGAGGATATGTTACAAGCACGTATTAATGAGATGGAAAACTTAATTCTATCTGGAGGAAGTGTCTCATCGTCACGATCACATCCTCCCACTGGTAGTATATTACAATCAATAGTGGCCTCAAGCTCGTATGATACCTCATTCCGTAGTAACTTAATGGAATCGATACACTTGTACAATTCCACATCGAGCTTATCATCAGCATCAATTATGCATACATCTGGAATTGATTGTTCAATCAATCTAATGGACTTCGGAGTTAGTCATAGTCGGTTCAGTGTTGACTCGTCTGAAACAACTACTTCAACTTCGGCGGCGGATAACAATGACGATGGAACGACAACGAGTACACCATCTCAGATATCAATTTTTAGCACATTATCGGGAAATAGAACCAACTCATCTAGGTCTTTGTTATCAAGTAATAAAACAAACTCGGCAAGGTCATTATTATCGGATAGTGACGGGTTCATTGGCTGGGGACAAAGCAGAGACTCAAAGAAGGTAACCCCAACGAGAGGAAGGAAGACATTGTTAAAGCAGAAGGGTAGTACCATTCCCAATAGAGGTCTGGAAAGGGGGGAGAGACGTACTTGTGTGCCACCAACAGTCACAATATATACTGGGGGAACTACATTTCAACAACGGTAGACGTCAATCAGCAACGGCAACAAGACTATACTTATATTACATCTATCGACTTGAACTTCACTTCATTAAAATAAATATTCTTCAGTCTATCACACACACGTCCACACACTTGGTATTGCAACTCTTTACATCACATCGATACATTTAACGAACAAGTTTGTATGTCACTCTAATCTTTCCTGGTTCTGTAGTTGAATCTCTTTCATGACGAACTCGAGGGTCCCACTCAATGTAGTTCTGCTCGGCTGGGGGGATAGAAGCGTTCCATCGAGCAACAACAGAAGGTTTGCATCCGTAAAGACAAAGATTCATCTCGTTGTTTCGAAGGCGCTGTCCTAGATTTCTATATCCAGTAAGAAATAGTAAGCAAATACGGTCAACACCATCTCTCTTATCAGTATCACCACCATGCAAGCCTTGATTGATGCATGTAATATCAGTGTAACTCTCTTTGTATATGATGTGTTCAATCAGAGGAATCTCTCCCAATCGTCCCCTGGCACTGCCGACTGTTGCAGCTAATACAAACACTTCTGCCTGACAAAGATAATCCGGAGTAGGGCCAATCTCAAGCCGAGACAATCCACGACCAGATGGTTTGCAGAAGAGATTCCTGAGAGCACTCTGTATCCCTTCATCACATGACAGCTCGAACTGTGAAGTCATATTACCCAATCCTGCATACCAAAAGTCAATGTCAGAGTTAGCAGCAACAATATCATCAGCAGTGCTTATCAACCGATTCACATCTTCGGGCTTGGTTGTATCTAACAAAGGCATTCCATTGATTTGACTCTGACCTTTGTACTTCTCCAACATGACAACTCTCTTGGCGAGCTCCTCCTTCACTCGAATCGTATACTGTTTATTAAACTCCTTTTTCATCATTATCAAGGTTGTCTTGCGAATAGCATGCTCGGGTGATATCTGTCTCCAACTCCCTGACTTGCTGAACACAAAGATGTTGCAGGTGAGACTGCTCACAATAGCAGTTGCTGCGTCTCTCATCACTTCCATTAGTTCTTTCCCTGCGACGGAGTCAGCAAAGGTAGCAAACTGTATCTCAATCTCTGTTGCCTCGGAATGGCATCTTGCATAGAATGATACGGTTGTGTCGTTCTGTGTTCGTGCTATGTCCTCTCCTTCCAAACGATGAGGAGGTCGGAAATACATATCATTCAATGTTGGACTAGCTTGGGCTACAGTGTTGTCTACAATATCTTGAACTGCGCGACTCATCTCCTTGGATGTTAGTATGTAGTGTTGTGCTCTCTGCAAGATTTCAATCCTTTCAATAGTTGTTAATCCACCTTCCCTGTTCAGATCGATTCCATCTAGCAGTTTACTCTTCAATGCACTAAGTTTAGGCTGGAGAACTTTCCACATATCTGATGCATTGGAGGGGACATTGATTGTAACAGTCCAACCAGTAGCCCATTTTAGCCACAAGCCCCTAGGAACAACATTCAATTCGCCAATATCAGTTGCAATACAGAGTGATACATGCCTTCTGTTTCTTTGAAACACACTCAAATGCTCAGCTAGACTGCTATCTACAGGGCATCTATCATCGTAGGACGTTTAGTAATAGTATCATTGGTATGCCACAGAATAGCAATGGTATTAGCAGTATGGGTAGTTCATTAGTTAGTCGTCTCAGTAGTGGCAACCGCCCAACTATTATGGGATCGGGTGGTACTTCCAATGGCAACCAAAGTAGTAACAGCCAAGAACTACATATCAGGAATGATAACCAACCAAATGGATCAAGATCATTAGATGGTACATCCTCGGGTAACGTTGCTCAGATACTAAACACACTCGTATCTGAGATGCGTAAGGGGTTCTCGGGTAATTCCAATTCAACGGAGCCTAAGATTACACCACCTGACAACCCCGAAAGTTTCAAATACTTGCCTATTGCTGTGGGTACAGAGAGCAGTGACGGTCGAACAACTGATAAGGAAAGTTATTACAACTTTGAAACCAATCAAATCGAAACGGAACGGCCAAGTTTCAGTGAAATAAGAAAGAAGCTACCCGCGGCGGCGGTACAGCAACAAAGTACAGCGGTGCCTCAGATAATGCCTCAGCAACAAACAGCGGTGGGAGGGATGGTGCCTCAGCAACAGCCGATGATGATGATGCCTCAACAGCAGATGGCGGCTCCTCAATACTTGATGCCTCAACAGCAGATGATGTCTCAGCAGCCAATGATGCAGCAACCTATTCAAACTCAATACGGTATGCAGATGATGCCTCAACAGCCAATGGCGGCGGTTCAACCCCAGTATGGTATGCAACAGCCAATGATGATGGTGCCTCAGCAGCCGATGATGCAACAGCCAATGATGCAACAGCCAATGATGATGCCTCTACAGCAGCAGCAGCAAGCACCTAATCAACGGGATGATGGATGGTGTTGCATTCAGTAGGCATTAGTTTGAAATGATGAACAAGGTGAAACAAGATTAGTTTTTGTGACGATCAAAGTGTGTATATTTACTTGGAGGGTGTCAGCCTTGGAGGATGATGCCCCAAACAACACTTTATTATGACTCTAGTGGACATGTCACATCAGTATTTGTATGAGATCGATAGTGTTAGTGTCAATCAGTCAAGTTGACTAATTTACTAATTAGAACTATCAAGGTCAAAGTCTCCATACTATCTAAACGCCCAATATCCTTACACCTTTATAATTCAACATCTAATCTATCCAATCTCTCCGATTTGGTTGATTCGGAGGGATTCCTCAAATGGGAAAGTAAACGTGATCTGGGTAGCTTTGACTTTGATACTTCATCACCAAGCATAGAAAGGAAGGAGGAGACTGCCGATGCCGTATCGGATCTGAAAGAAGCAGGCAAGTTGGTCAAGCAATTCAAACGACTATCAAGCAATCTTACTGCATCTATTAAACGGTCCTCATGGGAAATCAATAATACTGACAATACTAGCCGACCACTACGGAACTCAACTGGCAATAATGACAGACCAAATCGTCGATCATCTCTCTTCAATTCAGTATTTAGTAGAAGAAAAAGCAATGCAGGAGATGATAACTCATCAGAAGATGATGAATACTATACTCAAAACATTCGACCAAGAGTGAAACGGGAAGATAGTGAAGCTTGTATTGATATAGGAGAGTTGAGGAGAGAACTTTGTGAGGCTGCCGAGGAGGGCAATAATGTAAACAACAGGAATTGGTAAAGACAGCTTGTCTGATGACGACGAAGAGTATTCCCGTTATTCCATTCCGAGGTTTAACGCTGATGAGGATGTAGATATTGGAGAGTTCCATAGGGAGTTGTATGCAATAACCAAGAAGAATCCAAGACTTCTTGATGTTTTGTTTGATTAGGATTAGGTTTATTTGGTTAGGATAGAGAATACAGAGTGTAATAGTTCAATTTAGGTTCATTCTACGTACTGCTTCCCTTCTTAATTAGTACCTCCTCTATCATACAATCCACTCTCAATCGCTATCCGGGCCCAATAAAGTACTAACTCTCGTTAGAAAAGGATTCTTCTTCCCTCCACAATCATCACTCTCCTTCTTTGCGGCGGCAATCAAATCCTTCCTCAATTCACCAATATCAACATGTTCATCTTCCTTATTGAAACGTGGCATGGCAAACGATTCATTATCTTCTATATCAGATAACTCCTCTGGAAGATAGTGAAGCTTGTATTGATAGGAGAGTTGAGGAGAGAATTGTGCGAGGCAGCCGAGGAGGGCAATAATGTAAACAACAGGAAGCTTAAGAATGTTATATTCTAGCCCCAAACAAGTACTTATTAATATATCTTATAATAAGGCAATGTATTATATACACCAAGAGCATCTTAGCAGCAAGGAAGGCAAGTCCACATTATTCATTCTCAACATCATTTTGCTAAAGGATACCACTTGGGTATCCTCTATTTAGATAGCATAATATCAATATATACACCGCTGTATGTATATCATTCCTTATACAATCGAAATGAATATATGATTGTGTCTGTGAATGATGGGAGCATTGGTTTGAAATGACCCCAAGCTAAAATCATGAGAACCGCGCGAAGGAAAAGTTTCTGAGCAGAAATTAGAAATGAAAGTAGCAAGTACATACAGCGGCAACTGTAGCATGTAGATAGCAGGTCTTTCTATTAAGGTGATAGTAGAGAATACTAGGGTGAATAGTTTACTAATCTCTGGATACGAAAAGTTGAGAGTGAGATATCAACCAAGCCCACAACATCACATCATCATATCGAATTTCAATAGATATTTCCTATCGTACTTATTTCATCACAAAACTATACTATGGCACCGCTGCAATCATCTTCTAAACTATCAAATACATTAACCAATAGTTTGAAAATGCAAACAACAGCTGCTGGGTTGTTAAGTACCTTGATAGACTATGAAGAAGGAAAGCAACAACAAAATAGTATATCCATCAACAATAACAACAATGAATCACTAATGAGATCAATTGCCTCTGCAGATTCCAAGACGGCAGTGGATGATACACACAATGATGATAAGAAGAATGATGAAGATACAAATGGTATTATTTCAGATAGTAGTAGTAAGAACGGTGACCTACCGCCAGCATCGTCGAGTGGGTTTGATTTGCAAAATTTAGATGAAAAGACTAAAACGTTGATACCAAAAAGAGCATCAGATAGTAGTAATAGTGAGGACGATGGGAAAGGGATATCATTTAGTAACGTAGATGATTCTTTTGATAAGGTTACAGTTACAGCAACAAAGCAGTCAGGTGAGTGGTAGAGATATAAGATATCCTCTCTATGTATTATATGATTATGATAGAAAGAAGTTGGTAGTCAATGAGGTGTTATGTGCATATCATGTGCACTCTCATATTATCTTCTTAAACTTATCTGATATTATTCCTGTGTATGCGTTTTTAGGTAATAATAAGATCCCAATACGTCGGCTCTCATTGTCTAAGAGGCCCAGTCTTCCAAATGTAATGGAAGACAAGGAATCTAATATGAGTGATAATGAATCGGATAATTACTTTGCCGGTTCTATGGATAGTATTAATGTTGTTCCCAAAAGACGAAGTCTAGCCGGTAGAAAAAGTAAAAGTAGAAGGGGTTCTGCTCAAAAGAAGAACTCCCTCGAGAATGTATTAGAAGACAAAGAGGCTGGCGGCGGTAGTGTGAACATATCGGCGATTCATTTAAGTGACAGTTCAAGTATTTCATCAGCATCACTTGGTACTAGCTCTAGTAGTATGATGGGTAGCTCCTTGGCAGGGAGTGTCAACATCATGGATTTCGGCGTATCTCAAACAATAAGGCCAGCGTCAAGCTATATCGATAAGGATGATAATGATACCCCCAGTGATACCAAAAATCCATCCCAAAGATCAATAGATTCAAGTAGCAAAGGAACATCTATATTGTCTGGACCGGATGGGTTTATTGGGTGGAAGAAATCTTCAATGAGAAACAGTGTGTCATCTAAGAAGAAAAAGCGAGGTTGGAGGAAGAAGATGTCTGTTCCAAAGAGAGGATTAGAGTCGAAACCTGATTCAGTAATCTCCAATCTCACAATGGGATCATCTCGATTAGACTCAGTAAGCTCAAACATAACCCGTAGCTCAAATCTTTCTAGTAAGGTTGATGAGGATGGGTTCTTAAATTGGTCTAGTGGTCGAGGTAGCTCTGATTCGAACAGCATTGATACCTTTTCAAGTGATAAGAAGGAGGAGGAGGAGGAGGAGGCAAAGAAGGTTACAAATGACGATGTGGTGCCACTCAAGAAGTCTGCTTCAGGAAATGGATTAGCCAGAAGAATTAGAAGGGTATCGACAAATTTAACGGCAAGCCTAACCAATGGCGGCGGCACTACTGGTAACCAACTCCGGAATTCGTTAGTACAAAAGAGGAATAGTAATGGCAGTGATGATAATACTGGTACTGGTTTTAGACACTCAACCGGTCAGGATGGACCGAATCGTCGACCGACCAACTCCCTCTTTAGCTCAGTATTTACCAGACGAAGTAGCTCTGGTGGGGATGACACATATAGAAGAGGTTCTGGGGATAATAACGCATCGGTTGATGGTGATGCGTACTTTTCTCAAAACTTACGATCTCGACTTAATAAGAGAGATAGTGAAACTTGTGTTGACATTTCAGAACTTCGAAGAGATATTGTGACTAATGACGAAGGCAAGAAATGGAAGCTGAAGAATGTAATCTTCTAACCCCGGTCTTTAGAGAGAGTTGTGGCTGTGTTATGGAACATAGAGTGTTGCAAGTAGAATTAGATGTACAGTAGGAAACTAGGATATATAGGTTATTATGATGCAACTAACTATCATATCATTCACTCAAATAACACCTTCACTTCTCCTCTTGCTCCTCGGGGATAACCTCTTTATTGTCCGCACAGCCAACTTAAGACTCTTCCTAAGATGCAATTGGGACCATTCAATACATGATCACTGCTTAACACGGACTCGATGAGTGATATTCAAATTAGCAATAATCTCTTTTAAGAGAACCTTCTTAGTTCCAGGCGTATGTGGCATCCAACAATCATAATCACTAACCAACGCTATCAGTGAGTAGCACATTTGAGCTTCTCTACACAGGCGAGCTTCTGGAATTGCTGTCATGCCTATCAAATCACCTCCCCAACTCTTGTGCATTAAAGATTCGGCACGAGTAGAAAAAGATGATCCTTCTTGCATACATATGTTCCTTTTGAAACCTTTTGTCCACTATTGATATCTCTTCCGGTATAAATAATTTTCTCTCTCAATCGATTGCATACCGGATCGGCCATTTCAACATGTACAGCTCCATATTCAGCAAAGAATGTGTTTGTTCTTTTGAATGTCTTGTCAATGAACTGATCCACCACTACTAGATCTCCTGGTGCAATATCTTGATTCTATATTAATAAAGATGTGATAACGTGAGATGATAATATATTTTGACACATGATATGAACAAAAGATATATTGATATTGATACATCCTTCTAAGATTTCTACTCTCTTACCAACGATCCTACTGCCCCCATTGCAATGATAGTATGCACACCTAGTTTCTTCATGGCATAAGTAATGGCTTGGCCCGTGCCGATTTAGAAATGCAACTCGTCGGTTGTTGCCTAAAGGTCCAACGAGTATCTTATCAGCCGGAGAGCTAACATCTATAAGTTTTGCATCTTTCATACGACTTGCTAAGGTATCACCGAGACCAGTACCTCCGATAATACCAATCATATATCAGTAATGATCCATTCATGTCATCTGTCATTTTTTATCTATCCTTTGTATTGCGTGTTCTCTTTTATAATATACCCATAGAGAACGGAACGAATTAGAATTGAGCAGCATGAGCATTACCATCAAGTATACTACAACGAACGTATATACTTACAGACCTTCTTACCTTCTGTTCAAAATATGAACAAGAAGATGGACACAAGATATGAGCATCGAGCGTTCGCTTCTCATTTTTCATGCACAGAATCTTTCAGAAATCGTATCTTTCCTGCCTCCGGAGTATAGCTTGACGATAGACGATAAAGACGATAAAGATTGGCTAACTCATTGTTGCTGCTGTTGTCCACCAACACCCTATTGAGGCGGTCGGTGATGGCACTATGTACTTTGTCAATGTTACTAACTTTTTCCTTTGCCGGGCGCCGGGCCTGACGCCGGGCAATGAAAAATTAAGGTATCTGCATCGTTGGATCGCCAAATAGGGTTTATCCTCACACCCTATAGCGTTACCGAATTCAGATAATATATAAGTTTAGTTTTATAATATCAACAGGGTAATTTAAATAAGTTTCATAAAAGTAATTTGCATACCTTATTGTGACATGCGACAATGTTTGATCAAATGAAGGCAAATAAATGGCAAATGAATAATGAAGTGGCTATTACCATAAATTATAGGAAGACATACCGTGTATGATATTGCTAATATGCCCCCTTATGGAGATATAGATGCTTCTAAAGTTGACGGCATTAGTGGTTTAGAGAGGATGAAAGAAGAGGAAGAGAAAGGTGAGTAGCTTTTTTAGCATTGCAAATTGAAAGTTGCCTTGCCTATGTCGTTTGTTATTATATCTATATGGATAGCTGGGGTATTAGCTGGGTATGAACAAATAGATATATTGTATTATCGGGTGTATATTGATCTGCGGTGTAGGCTAGAGATATTGTGCACATCATATGCTCACTTTTTATGCTTGTCCTTGAACATCATCAATCATATCATCTATATGTCGTATACAGACAAGAAGGATTCATCTCCGCCAAGCAAGGAACGGAGAGCACCACGAAGACGATTAACACAAAATAATTCAGGAATGCGTGGATCCTTCACAACTAGCCTACAAAATGTATTAGAAGATGAGCCTACACAAACAAACGATAATGAAAATAGTAATTCTCAAGATTTGGGTAAAAGTCATGGACAATTCGAAGCACAGCTGCAGCAATCCAATAATAACGATGCCTCCTCACAAAGTACCGATGATACAGCCAATAATAGCAACAACCATAGACCACGAGCACGACGACCAAATAGACACCTACACGGTAAATCAGGCCGTATGAACAAGTCTCTCGTCCAATCCTTAAAGTTTGATAGTATCTTTAGTTCCCAAACAACACGTAATTCATCATCATGTCCATCTAATATGCAAAATCATGAGAGTATTAATATAATGGACTTTGGTGTTTCGGAAGATTTGGTCAATGCTAGTTTTAACTTAAGTGATCCATCCAATGCAGCATCGGGTGTTACATCTCCATCATCAAATGCTAGTAATAATATGAGTTATCTAGTTGATTCCGATAATTTCATGGGATGGAATGGTAGTAGAGGGAATGAGAGTAGTTTATCGAATTTAGTTGATAGTCAGGGATTTTTAAATTGGAATGCTGCTGATAGTCAAGAAGAGGTTGTGGAGGGTGCACAAAGTAAGGAAGAGGAGGATACCACCGCAGATGAGAAGAATGATACAATTACCCCAATAGAGGATGAACACGGAGGCAAATTATCCAAATCAAGCAGTAGTACCTCATCAACAGAGAATGTATTAACCAAACAAATGAAACGATTATCAAGCACTTTATCCACTGCCACGAAACGTAGTTCATGGGATACTAATGGTTCAAGACGAGCATCAGAGGAGTTATCTGATATAGAAGATAATGAATCATTTGCCATGCCACGGTTCAATAAAGAAGATGAACATGTTGATATTGGTGAATTGAGAAAGGATCTGATTGCCGCCGCAAAGAAGGAGAGTGATGAGGGTGGAGGGAAGAAGAATCCTTTTCTAAAGAGAGTTAGTACTTTATTGGGCCCGGATAGCGATTGAGAGTGGATTGTATGATAGAGGAGGTACTAATTAAGAAGGGAAGCAGTACGTAGAATGAACCTAAATTGAACTATTACACTCTGTATTCTCTATCCTAACCAAATAAACCTAATCCTAATCAAACAAAACATCAAGAAGTCTTGGACTCTTCTCAATAGTTATACAACTCCCTGTGGAACTCCCCAATATCTACATCATCCTCGGCGTTGAATCTCGGAATGGCATAACGGGAATACTCATCATTATCATCATCAGACAAGCTGTCTGTATTTGGTAAAGAGTGCCTTAAAGCCCGAGTACTGGTGCTGCTCTTCCTCAAGCTTGAACCCAAACTACGAGATAGTCGATTCAACAGCCGTCTGGAGCCTGATGGTTTTGTAGGCGGGGCAACACTTGCCATGAACTCCTTCTGTTTAGCTTCAATGGTTGCATTCTCATCAAACAGTATACTACTAGAGCGGTTCCATGTTGAGTGTTTGGATGTACTTCTGGTCAGCCCAGTAGACAACTTCCTCAATAACCCTTTGGATGATGAAGATGATGCATTCTTGGTAATACTACTACTACTCTCATTACTTTCTTCCTTCTTAATACTAGAAAAGCTTGTAATACTATCCGACAGCGTATGAGCACTATTCTCCACCTGTCTGTTGTTTACCCAATTGACAAAGCCTGACGAGTCCACAGAGATAACACTAGAACTACTTGATTCGCATCGCTTACGTTGGGCTGTTGATGATACTGATGATACTGTTTGATCTGCTTTGGTATTAGGATTCAAGTTGATTCGGATATTCTTGGCTGAACCACTTCTACTCCAACCCACAAACCCATCAGTAGCACTTGGTGCAAGAGACAATGCAGAGCTTGCCACTGATGGACTTGCTGACGAGCCACTATACCGATCATTTTGAACTCCAAAGTCCATGATGTCGATGCTTTCTCTTTGATTTGATGAATTCAAAGAACACGACGATAACAAGCTCGTACACGACTCTCCCAGTCCAAGATCTGTCGTCTCTTTGTTTTCCATTAGCCTCCTCAAACTACCTCTGAATGATCCTGATCTTTTGGCAGAGCTCTTACGAGATAAGTGATGTGACGGAAGTCCTTCTTTTGGCATTGGAGCAACTCTTCTCTTACCCGAGTTGCCTCTCGATATCCGGCGTGCAGGGATACGCATCATACTATTACTATCTTTTGTTGAAGATGACGAATCATCGGCTTCCTTATCTTCTAGAACGTCCCTGAGACTGCTACTTTTAAAACCACTGCCATTCAGAGAGCTATTCCGCAGTAGGCAACGTTCTGGGGGGCGAATATAATCAAGTGATGATCGTCGCCTCATTGGTTTATGAGCTTTTACATTTGTTGGTTTTGAGGCGTTGTTGATAAGATCCAGATCTGAAATAGTACAAGAGCATATGATATGAGCATAATACATCATGATAAATGGAAATCTTACGAGAACTGCAATTGACTCACCCGTCTTCTTGTTTGGACTGCAGTATCGTCATCATCGTTCGACACATCCTTGTCGGTATCCTTAGTCTCCACCTCGTCAACTACATTACAATCTGATACCGCCGTAGCCTTCTCATTTATCAACTCTTCTTCATTCTCTGTATCTAGTGGTAGTTCATGTAATAGATGCAGCATCTTCGTTTCTTTCTTCTCGTCTTTTTGTTCTTCTTCATGTTGAATCAATGCGGATAGTATGCTTTTGTTGGTAGCTTCTAACTTTCTCTGCAAAAACTCCAGTTTGTCATTAACCTTCTCATCATCGTCGGCAGGATGAGATCGTTTAGTAGCAGTAGTAGTATCTGAACTTTTCGTCGTCGTCATCATCGTCATCTTGTGGTGTCAATTGCAATTTCAATTATGCAATTGCAATACTATTGTGTCTCGTCCTCGTGGATAGCTATGAATATGATCTATCTTAAAAGAACAGTGTTTATATTGTAGAGTAAACAATTATTATGCCAACATCAAAGAGGAGAACGAAGGGAGAGTCTTGGGCCTGTATTGCAATAGACAAAAGTAGAGGCAATGTGAAGACTATCTGTGCAATGTTTGCTTACCTATGCAGTCATAATAAGATGTCACAGGATAAATAAGAATCTTGTGTGGCACTCATGTCCATTTTGATAGTGAATCGAAGATACAATAACATTCCTAATGTATTATATTAGGAGGAGATCATAGCCCTTGTTCTCTACCATATCTGTTGCAAATACTGCATACAGTCAAGGCCTAAGACCAATCTCATCTCAGAGGATCCAAGATCACAAGGCGACTGCTACATGTCCACATAAAGTTTTGAAAACAATCGACCATCCATCGCCATCATCCATCATCATCGATCATATCAAGAGCAAGAATATAATGCAGTGTAAAGTCCTATCGTCTTCATTACCATGTAAGTCTCATAATAATATATCAAACATCAATGAAATAAAGATGGATACTTCTCCTATCGCCGCCGCCGCCGATATAAAGAGCCGTCCTATTCTTCGACATCCTCTACCTCTATCTGATGACGTCATTCAATCTCCCGATATCAGTGACAACGAGTTAGATATATATCATCTTGATAGGAAAACAATAGATTGTGTATCATCTAATAGGGAAGTACTCAATGGTGCTGAAGATATTGCAACGAGCCCTCGTCGTCGAACAAGTGTCGAGACGAATGAAACACCATCGTTAGATGCATTAGCTCAACTATGTGCTATGCATATCAAACAGAATCCAAAGGAGATAGTCAAGTTTGTACCCGGAAGTAGTATACTATTACCCGACTCTGAATTGCAATTGGAACCTACAAACAAGCGAGCGTTGGATATCCCTACGCATATTATCGGTTCGAGTTCGAGTAATTTGTTGAAAGATGATGACGATACTTTATGTGATGATCTATCAGCCATTACTAACACGTCACCTGGTGAGTTGAACAGAGCTTGGCAGTGGTTTTGGTATATGCACTTGCATATGAATGTTTATTAGTATGCACACATTCGTCAGATTTTGAACATATGAGCAGAATCACAAGAGGATACAGTTTAAATATTGTGCATATCATATGTCTCTTTTACTCACCCATACCTATTACCTCTCAATAACAGAAGAATTGCAACAAATCATAGAAAAGATTGGTTCAACAAGGAGAGTGCCATTCAGAGGTGGAAGTCTCAATAATGTTATGGAAGAAGAGGCGATCGAGAATAACCAAACAGACATACCAACGCGTGGTATACACAGAAGTCGAAGTCATGAAGAAGTAGCTAGAGAAGAGAAGAAGTACATTCCAACTCGTAGAGGTGTACCAAGATCAAACTCTGGAAGAAGGAAACGGCGTATCAAGCCATTGGATGCATCTCATCATGAGACCAAGGGTACTCCGGTACGACGCTTGCCACGAAAGAGCTCGGCCAAGGGAGCTTCTTTCAAAGGATCATTAAAGAATGTGCTAGAGCATGATGTTGTCGAGGATGAAAACATTGAGCTGTTGAGAAGTGAACGTCGTCGTTCGTGGTCAGGCAAATCATTCCGTAGCAATAGTCAGAATTCAATGTCAATACGCTATTGTTCAACATCTAGTCTCTCGTCATGTGGTAGTGCTAAAAGCATTCAAAATGGTAGGCAGTTTATTTATGGTTCTGACAGCTCAAGTGCCACAAGGAGTAACAATATATCAACACTAATGGACAGCATGGTATCTTTAGGTTGTACAGCAAGTTGGGATGGATCATCCAGAAACTTTATGATCGATCATCCAGTACTAACTATGTCACTTCAATTCGATTCTACTATGGATATACCAAAACGATCAGGCTCAAGTAGTTCAAGTATCGAGGACTTTCTAAGTTGGGTTAATAATGGGGGTAGTTCTTGTTGTGACATGTCGGCTAGTATTTCTATTCGTGCTGCGGCAATCAATGATGCTGCTGCGGCTATGGATGGATATGATGAACATGACAACGATACTGTTGCTGCCACTAACAAAATCAAACAATCGTTTAAATCACAGAAGTTATTTTATAAGATGAGAAGATTGTCAAGCGGCATTATCAAACCTAAAGGCAGAGCAAGACGATCATCATGGCATACTGATAATGAACAGATTCCACTGTCTACTTTGGCAGCTCGTGGTCCTCCTCGACGTTCTATTACCGCTCCCATTGACAATAACAAGATAGAGGATCAATCTGAACTATTTAAAGGTCAAAACTATAATGTTAGTCCAGCACCTGTCGGCTCTCGTTCTCGGAGGATCATGAATCGGTTAGTAAAAAGTTTACCGACGAGGTTCAGTTTTAGACGAAGCTCTTTGGAAGTAGATGGTGTATTGGATGAGGGGAACGACCCTAAAGTATCTAGAGGCTTTAGACACTCCATGGGAGATATAGCCGCTGAAAGCAATGAGGGTAGTACCAACACCGCATAAAAAGAATACACCACATGAATGTGACTAATATCTGATGCCTATTAAATGTAAACAATCTATATTATACCAATTACTTTTGGCTGCTTTACACCCCTTCAGTCGTCTTTCCCAGACAAACTAGTCAATACTCATACTCCTCTTTCGCTTTTTGCTATTTCCTTTGTCATGATGAGTAGCAGGAACAAACAACATTGGCATGGCAGTTGCAAACTGATAGATAGCAGATAGCTTTCTTCCCTCGAGATTATAGCCATTACTTTCATCTGATTCGTCTGGAATAGAATTATCGCTTAAAGAATCATCAGACTCTACAGCCACCGCGGCCGTCTCGAACCAAGATATCACATGAGGCAATGCCTTTAAATCACGTTCACTATCATCTTCCTCCACACTTAAATCGAATAGTGGTTCCATATCAATATCAGGACTATATAGTAGAATCTTTTTGATTGCAACATGCCTCTTGTTGCTTGTTTCATTCAATTCTAGTAATGTAGCGAGCTTGCCTCCGAAAAATCTATCGAATGTAATACTTTCAAGTGTATGATTGGATGAGTATATAGCATTGATGCTGGATGTGTTGCATAGTGATGTACAGAAGTTATTGATCACACTTAGTTGATCAAATTGATTCGCACCGATTACTAGATTCTGTAGATTGTTGTTTACAGGCAAACTGTTGATAATTGCAATAATTCCCTCATTTCCAATGTTATTGTCAAAGAGATTTAACTTGGCTACATTGTGTAGTGTTGCAAGTGCTTCACAACCAGCGTTTCCAATATTATTTTTCATCAAAATAAGACTGTCAAGTAAACCGTGCCCTCTAATTGCCTCAACAATAGGCAATAGTTGAACGTCTGATATGTTTGAGTTTATACATGTAATTTCCTTTAGATTTGTGAAACCTCTCAGACTTTCTACTAACCTGAACTCCTCTGCCAAGTTTGCCAAGGGCATAGTGTTGATATTCAGTTTGGTGAGAATATTCTTTTCCTGGCATGCCCTCAACACCTCAAAGGCCACACCAGCAATACTATTGTATCTTCTTGTACCTTCAGGTCTAGGTGTAATAAAATGAAGATACAACCCAGTAATCGAACAGTTCTGTCTGATGCCATCGTAGAATCTCTTGTTTGCAGTATTCAACGTAACATTATTAGATAAATTTGTAATCGTCAGTTCTTTCAGATGTGTATTATTTCCTATAGCAATCCCAAGTCGATCATAATCACCAGAGTCGCTTGAGATAAATTCCCTCCGCGACGGATGACGTTCGCCTATATCAAAAGACGTCAATTCAACTCGATTCTGTTCAACCTCAAGCATTATATTTTTGCTTTGATGGTTCATAGTAATTATGTATTTGTTTCAGAGACTGCAATGGTTGTATATTATAATGTAATTCTTCACTCATTCAAAGTTGGGGAGATATATTTTCTTTTTTAGTACCTCACTTCGAGTATACATTTCTCGATCAATATTGAGAATTCTGCCCCAAAAGTACCACTATTCGAACTAGCGTTAAAAACTAATGTTTTACTACTATATTTTGTGTATACCAAGTTGTATATTGCAAACTAACCAATCGAGTTCAATTGGTGCATAAGATGTGCTAAAAATTATGAGAGTTTCAGTTTTCGATTTTATTTATTTTCTGCAATTGAAAAACCCTTATATTACTTATTCTGATATATCAATAGATAAAGAATGGACAGCCTCCCATCTACAGCCTAAACCACCCACTGCCTGATACTTACTCAGATAGACTGGAATATGCTCTTGCTCTTTCAATTGGTGGTGACTCCGAAAAAATACCACAAATTGCCAAAGGTATCCTTCTTTTTCTCTCTAGAGAGTGACCATGAGATTTGAGATAAGCAGCCCTATGCTCTAATACTTCGTAAATCAAGCATCGGGCGCTCTATTTAAGGTCTTCAATATCAGTACAAGATTGTCTTCTAGTATAGTGTGCAAAATATCAATATCGGCGGATCTGTATATAAAAAGTAATCAGCTTACAATTTCCCATTTAACAGAATTGCCAGGTAATACTTCTACACGATCACCCTCCATCAACGGCGGTTCATTGACATGGTTTATTGATGCATCAGCCTTCATTATACGTTTTGTAATTAATAAATGCCAATTACCAATCGGTATATCCTTAACTAATGCCGGTCTAATTCCCAATGCCTTCATACTGCCACTTTTGGTTGGATATCCATCAACTAACATATGCGGGGGGAATGTTTCCTCCCATTGTTTCATTAGTCGTTGTTCAGATCCCATGCATCACTTGGAGAAGGACCTGGTCCTCTCATAATTGTTGATCCTAATGCATTACCGACAGCTTGCAATCGTTCAAATCCTTCCAGTCTATCCAGCGGACTGGAAGCTGTCTTCTTTATCTTGGGTTGTGCAGGCTCCTGTCTCGGAATGAGTATATCTCTATTGGAATCCACGCATACTTTACATCTTCTTTGATATTGTTTAAGTTTCCATTGCTTCTTACTAAATCTATCCTCGGGTAACTCGTTACAACACGATGAGAAGCACTACTAATGGATCGAGCGTTAATAACTGATGTTGCCACTGTATTTTGTGTATTTATATCAAGTTGATTATTGCAATACCATATGAGTTTTAATTTGACATCAAGGCCGAGCCGGCAGGCAGTTTTCACGGGAATCATGTAACCCAAAGACAGTGAGGAAATTAGCCATCCCTGATTTTCTGGTTGGGACAATTTTTGGAGAGCAAACGGTATCTTTTTTCTCCAAAAGATGTAAGATGATTTTATCTACGACAGCTTACTATAATTTATTGCCTATTATCGGCCCGGTATTGCAATAGAAATACAATATATCTACAATATATAACCCGCGAATCCTTTCATCTACTTATCAATCTGTCGTATACCGTGGATTAAGGTTACTGGATATCGTGGCTATCTCAAAAAATAACTGCAATCACCTCGCACCCAGAACGACTATCATACTGCAATGTACACACTTCTGTAGAACAATAAAACAAAGCCCTTTACGATCATAGTATATTATAACACTGTCTACATATTGAATCATACCATATACCATCTATACCCGATCAAGTTAGGTTACTAACACCCCTCAATAATCAATTAACACATCGCATACAAACATTCCAACAATTACACAAAATACTTAGCGCACTAAAATAATATGCCAACTGAATCGGGTGATAGTAGAGATGTTAATGAGGGTGACGATACAGCAGAAACAAGCGGAATATCTATAAAACAGAACGCTCATATGGAGAATGCAGCAGCATACTCAGTCCGAAATAGCGAAAAGGCAAAAGTTGTGTTTGAACGTATGATTGAACGTATGAAAACAGAAGGAATACCAAATCCATTGAGTTGTTTTAATGTACCGATGAAAAATCTAAGCATGTTAGACATTGCCAATATCTATTCTGATCGCAAGCGCAGCTTTTCCGATGCAAGCAAGTTGGAGGAGAAAGAAGCTAATGTAGAGGCAGTGTAAAGCAATATGTAGTAGTGATGGAATTAGAATTACAACATGGTCTTTTACTAGAGATATTATTACTGTCGTTTTGTCTCTATCACGAGAGGAGGAGGCAAGACGAGGCAGGGACCAGAACAGGAGCACCACATGCGAAGATTTGTGAGACAGTAATGCAAATAATAATATGATATCACATGACATAATTGATTACCAAATTAGAAGGAGAGAGCGGTAAAGTCCATCTAAATATAAAGACAGCTTCTTCCTTCACCTGTGCACGCACCTTTTGTCTTATTCTTCCTAGCAGCAGCATGTGCACGGGCATCCTTCTCTAGCCTTTTACGCCTCTGATCCGGAGTCTCATTCTTCCTAGCAGCAGCATGTCTACTGGCATCTTTCTCTAGCCTTTTACGCCTCTGTTCGGAAGTCTCATTTGATCTACGGACAGCATTACGTGTTGCATCTGCGTCCAACCTTGCTCTCCTCTGTTCGGAAGTCTCATTTGATCTACGGACAGCATTACGTGTTGCATCTGCGTCCAACCTTGCCCTCCTCTGTTCGGAAGTCTCCTTCTTCCTAGCAGCAGCCATTCTTTGAGCATCAGTCATCAAACTACGCTTCAATTTAGGATAGCCATCCTCCCTATGCTTTTTAAACTCTTCAATCATTTCACATGCTTTCAATCTCTTTCTCTTGTGATGATAAGGTACTTTGAAATCTTTCAACAGAGCAACCAACTCACCATCTGGCATCGACTGCATCAAATCACCAATCTCTTGGCTCGACTTTCCATGCAAACGGTGCTTAACCTCCAACACTAATACCTTCTGTAATGACATATTGTGATATTCGATGTAATCCAATGAAGAGTGATTTATTAGTTATGATTATGAAATTTAAAATGAATGCACTTACAAAGGGTTGAACTTTATTGCTCTTGTGCTGGTCCCGATCTCGTCTCGTGCCTGTCTTAGATTGAACTTTGTTGCTCTTGTGCTGGTCCCGATCTCGCTATGACCATTACAACCGCCGTATATAAGAAGATAGATATACCTCTACCATAAATGCTGTACTTAATTGAAAGCTAGGTTACACTGACCCAAGATGGCCGATGATATTGACAATACATTCATGCAAACACTGCTACAATCATCAATGATTGTTGATGTCTGGGTAGGTGATTTGCAAAGAATTGCAATCCTATATAGTAGATGTGGTAGTGATCAGCATCAAAAATGTTGGTATAGTACTAATACTGATTTGCAATGCGTTGCACGTCATAAAGTTAGTGAAATTAAAAGAGGTAATCATCCACATCGTATTTGCAAACGTCGTCCTCAACCAGATGATAATGAAATTGTAACTTTCCTATATGGTAATTACGATACAAGATTGAAAGAGAGGTGTAAGAATGGAAAATTAACAAAAGGAGAACTTAGAGATATAGAACATGAATCTCGTAAAGGATACAGTGGACAAAGAATCAAAGTTCATGATTATGGTAGTAGTAAACATCATTACGATCCTCGAATTGATATTGCAAGTACCAAACCCTCCGAATGTAACCGAGAACTTCAAAGATTATTGCAGGATGTCATCCTACCCAAAGACTACGAGGACATCAAAGAACATCAATCAAATAGCATCAAAGGGGTAGAGCAACGTCATGTATCAAAAGGTATTGATTTAACAATTAACAACATTACATGGAAAGTTCAACAAATACGCAACTTGGCTGATGACTTTAGTTATTACTCGGATGATGAGTTTATACACCATCCATACCACCATCACAAAAACATTACATTAAATATATGCAATGAATTGGATAGTATAATAAACAACTTATGCCAGCTTGAGTTTGGCAATATTCAAATACTGAATAGTAAATTATACAATATCTGCAATTACATCATCAATACCACTATCCCGTCACTCAACAAAACCACAAGTATGATTCGGAGTAATATCATCATCATGCAGGGCAGCTTCTACAGCAAATCACATGCCGTTGCCATTGTTACACAACATAACAAACATTCGAATGGAAGAGCTAGTATCATTAAAGAATTGGTCGATGATAAAAGGGTGCCTAGTAGAAAAGCATTGGACAAACTACTAACAATGAAACAAAACAACCAATTTATAGTTGAAGATAGGTGGAACACGAGGAATGATTATCGGCTGATTAATCATGATTTGAAACTTGAGAAGGAGCAGCGGATTACCTCTATAACAGATGTTTCGGCACATGTTGAACATCATAGGATGAAGATGGTAAAGAAGATTAGGGAACGACATCTTCATAGAGGATATGTCCCAAAAGGTCATTCAAGTTATGAACGAGCAGTCGAACAGAAAAAGTGTCATGATAATATTATTGCACATGGATTAGAAACTACAAACACACCCATAGAAGCTACACAATACGTTGAGGCATTGACAGATGATGTGCTGAAAAAGGCTGGTCATTATTACAGACCATGTTTTGCAAAGAAGGATATGATCAAAGAGATAGTTGCCAAGCAGAACGAGCTACAAAAGGAAGCTGAATTGGAACATATTAAGATGAACAAAGTAAAAATTGCATTGCGGATTGCTTCCATTACAGAAGCTACAAGATATATTGAACATCATTGTATGACGAAAGTCCAGAATCAGATTAGAAAACAAAAATATCCTCATCAAGGTCACTATTCCAAACAACATTGGGAACAATTTAAGAATATAATTGCAGATGGATTAGAAGAAGTTACAACATCACCAGCGGACGCATTGACTTATCTCAGGTCGCTTCCAAAAGACAAGAGATCATGTCTTGAATTTATCAAAGTGGATATACTCAAAGAAATAGTTGCCAGGCAGAATCAATGGTCAAAAGAGAAGGAGTTAGAGTTGATCAAGGTGAATCAACCGAAGGAGCAGTACACTCAAATTGGATCGTTAATACTGTCGGTACAAACTGTTACTATGAGGAGCAACTGGACTCCCAACATTACAACGAAACTATATGCACCTCCAATACCAACTCAAATTAGTAATACTATTGGTTTGACGGGTGACAGGTTATATTTCAGTCCTCACCAGTTCCCAGTGACTGATGTGGATACCGCCGGAGATAGTGAAGCATTCCAACAACTCAAAGATTACATCAAGCATCAATCATCTTTGGTTGGGGACTCTCCATTAGTATTTCATGGTACAGAATCTGGTGGTAAGAGATTCATTTGCAAGTATGCTCTTAAAAGCAATTGGAAGGAACAATTCGGGCCTTTCAAACGATGTACATTTGCTATTGTTGTGAAATGGGACAAGTATGGGTTTTATATAAACTCATCCAAACCCAAGCCATTACATAATAGAGTAAAGTACGGTAGATATGGGGATAGTATGGATATAATTCAGAGGAAGTGTGTTGTTGGTTGCGAGTTTCATTGTCACCCAACAACTAGTAACAAGTTAAATGGCAAGTAGTATCGATGGTAATGTAATTGTAAGAGTTTTTATATGTTCTTAATGTACCACTAATGCACTAGCAGTTCGTATGATGTCTACTTTTACTATAAAGAAACTGTTGAACGATCCATCAGCGGAACATAGGATCGTACGATGTCTAATCTCACACAAATACACTTACAATAGCCATATCATCGCCATGTTATCTCGTTGGATTAAAATGATATTTGCCTAAATGTATATATAATAAGGCTGTATAACTCAATACTATTGCCTCCCTTGATGATACATCTTTAACGAATGATAATAATTCCGTATACATTCAATTATATTCATCATTAATTGTCGGTTGAACTAGTTGTTGAGATTGATCTATTATAAGGCGGTACCAGTTACAACTTGAAAAATTATCCACTCGTTGCAATATCGTCTGAAGAATTTGAACTCCCTTGTTACATAGAGTACAACCCGACCCAATTCAATCTAATTATTGTTCATTAGTGGCAATGTCGATCGTAATGCAGCCAAACTGATGATCAACACAATCTCATTATTTTTCATTAGTGACGGTGTCGAAAACAACTATTCTATGATACAACTTATTTTATGTCGACGAAGAAGAATGGTATTGCAAATATGTATCAAAAGGCTTGTATGGTTGTTCAAGCTGATCTCTTTGTTGCTTTGCAATGCCTGACACTTTAGGTTGGTTTATGATTGTATAAACTCCGTCCAATGGGATTTTAGCCAAGAGGGATATGTGCCTGTTATCATGGGAAGTAGTTGCAATGAATGCACGCCGCCACTCCTATCCATTTTGTTACCAAAGCGGCTTGTATCGCTGTTCAAAAATCAATGCTAGGCTGGGAAAAATGCTCTTGCCTACGTAGGAACTAGTACTTCAAAGAGGTATCCCGGTATCCTTCCAATCCAATACAGAAAATTTTACAATCCCCAGACCCCTTGGAGTTTTCCACTATAGTGAAAACTGATGCATAAGTAAGGTAGGTAGTGCTCAAATTTATGAGAGTGCGGTTTCAGCAAAACTCTCAAACTCGATCAAACTAATATAAATGCTGGTATATCAAAGGCAAAGCGTGGATAGTCGCCCCATCTATACAACCCGTGCCACTCCACTGATACCTTCGATAGACTGGCACAACGCTTGATCTTTCAATTGGTGTCACAGTATAAAAAGGATACCGTCAAAAGGGATTCTCTATCTTCTATATCTATCACTATCTACTTATGAAATATGTAGGTCACCACCAATATCAGTAGGGATATATAGTAGTCGTTAGTGCTGATCTAAGGGGATTCGCATTCTACTCTTTGCAAATTGCAAAAGAGTTGTAGTTAAAAACATCAAAATCAACATATTAAATTATTAAACACCAACAAAGAAAGGAGTTAAGGAATAGTATGAGCGCTGCCGATAGTAATAATAATAAAGAATTACCATCAGCTGATATAATATGTGCCAACTGTGGTAAAGGTGAAGAGGGTAGTAATAGTCTAAAGGCGTGTACGGCATGCAAGATGGTGAAATATTGCACTAGAGAGTGTCAAATTGCTCACCGACCACAACATAAAAAAGAATGCAAAAGACGTGCTAAAGAAATACACGAAGAAGAACTATTCAAACAACCACCGCCAGCAGAAGATTGTCCAATTTGTTTCGTGCGTATACCGTCGCTTGGTTCGGGGAGTATATACCATGCATGCTGTGGGAAATTTATATGCAGTGGATGTTTTTATGCACCCGTCTTTGATAATCAAGGCAACAAAGTTGACATTGTCAAACAAAACGAGTGTGCATTTTGCAGAGTTGTGGCTCCAAAATCAGATGAGGAGATGGGTAAAAGGATGATGAAAAGAGTGAAGGTAGATGATCCTATGGCAATATACAATTTAGGATGTTACCATCGAGATGGGTTACGAGGTTTTCCACAAGATCATACAAAGGCATTAGAACTATTTCATCGGGCAGGAGAGCTTGGAAGTGCAGAATCTTATGGTAGCATTGGTTACGTTTATAATAATGGACAAGGCGTGAAAGTTGATAAGAAGAAAGCTAAGTATTACTATGAGTTATCAGCTATGAGAGGGAATGTAGCAGCAAGGCACAATATAGGCAATAATGAGTGGCGTGCGGGCAATATGGACAGAGCACTCAAACACTTTATGATTGCAGTAAAGGGTGGAAGTAATAGCTCATTGGAGATGATCAAACAGATTTACACAGATGGATATTCAACTAAAGAAGATTACACAAAAGCATTACAATTATATCAAGCGTATTTGGGAGAAATCAAAAGTAAGCAGAGGGATGAGGCTGCTGCATATAGTGATCGTTTCAAGTATTATTAATGGGTAAAAGAAGATGTTGGTTGCTTTATTTTGATTTACAGCACTTTTGGATCTAAAGTTAGGGCATCTCCTAATGCAGTTAGGGCAGACAATGATTTGTCTGGAATTGAATCAAAACTATCTGGTATGAATCAAAGAAGTCGGATATTTTAAAATATCGGCATATATTGAGCTGGATAAGGTCACGAGGATAAAGGATATGATTGCATTCATTGTAATATGTTTTTGAAATGTCGGAAACGCTAGTAACTTGGGGTTCTTATTGCCAGTGGTTTGATGAGAATGCTAACTTGGGTCATTGCAAGATAAAGAACTTCATAGTAGCAGCCTGAGAGTTCGGTTAGTTGGTAGTGGTAGAGGAGTTCTTCTTTCACACCCATACCATCTCTTCATAAAATACAAATAGTAGCAATCAATCAACATCAATCAAATCAAACAAACAAACAAAACAAACAAAAACAACGTATCATCATCATGAGTATCCAACCAAGCAAAGATAAATCAGATAAACCTGATATCAATAACACTATCTACGGCAATGGGAATGATACCACAAGCTCAAAAACACCCGCACGTATAGATGGCCTAGGAAATCTTTTGTTTCATATGCATAGTGTGCATCTCAAACCTATCCTCTTTGCTAAAGAGGAGACTAGTTTACAGTTTTACGAACACGTGGGTAAGTGCTTCTATTTCTATCTCTTGTGTTGTGTATATATGTTTTGTTCAATGGCATTCTCATATTCATTCACACTTATGCTCTACCTATGCCTCAGTAATTGCCACTACTGTGACGCAGCTGTGGTGCTTTCCAAAGAAGGTTTGGACTGAGGTCATACCCCGGTTCAAGATTGTGGACGCATACTTCACCTTAGGCCCACGTCGAGTACACTGGCTTTTCTGGTGGCTTCTACTCTTTACTATATTCTTCATTACTTTTGGCGCTCTCTTTGGAGGATGCAAGGAAACTGAAACATACTCATACTATGGGTCGTCGTCAGCAACAACAAAGAATAGTGGGGCATGTGGTACCATGGTGATCGGTATCCTATTGATCATACCAATGCTTCTATTGCTCTTCATCCCTTGCTGCTTCAAATTGTAAGTTCAAGTATCATCCTTTGCAAACGTTGAAGAATGATGAGCTAATCTTACCTCTTGTTTACACTTGTCTAATGTCAACAGGCACTATGTATACTTGGATGTTAAAACTCCATTGACAAGAAACTGTTGCTTCTTTAAGTCCAAATCTTACGAGACACTTACCTACCGCTTTAAGAAGTTTGGATTTGATCATACCACAGATGACAAAGCGGTGTTCGATGAGTTCTATCTAGTTGACTACGTCTATGGAAGTTTCAGTAATGCCAGTGGGGAGGTTATGGACGAGGCTCATCTCTTAAGCCATTTCAATCATGCTCGATTGGCGAATCCAATCGATCCACATCACATTGACGAAAGTATTCGTGACCTTGTACTATCTACGAACCTTGCCCCTAATAATAGTCATACCTCATGTCTTGCACTCAAGAATGGGAGCAGTGGCCATGAAGAGGAGGAGGTAGCGGCATTGGGGACGCGTATCACATACTTATCTCCAAAGAATGTAGACGTATAATGATCAAGTATCTTCCTGTTATGGTTAGGTCCATGTAGATATAAGATATAACGAGTTTAGTAAGAGCTTAGGGTACGGGGGTAATGTCATATGAACCATGAATACTACATTTAGCGATTTCTAATTTTTTGTGCACATCTTGTGTCATACATATTTAACACGAAACTTCTAATTTCTAATTTTGTGCACATTATCATGTGTCCAAAATGACAGAAACAGTATTGCAAGCAATATCCATAAGAGAGGGTAGTCATCACAGCCCACGCCACTGCCACTGATACCTCGAACAGACTGTACGCTTGCGTTTCAATTGGGGTTGCGGCTTGAAAAGGATACCAAGATACCTTCCATGATATCCTTTTTTATGAGAGTGTAGAATAACATTCAAAGTGCATGCAGTGCACCATGAAGAGAAGGAGAAGCGGCCCTATTGTAATATCTCCTCTCTCAATCTTCGTATATCAAAGCGTCGAGTACTAACAATATCAGTCAGTAGAAGATAGTCTTGTATATAACACAAAATATCAAGAAAGTAATCCGAGAGCTCACAAAAGTATGTCTCCACCAACTCCTACACGAAGTCCAACACGACGTACCAATAGTAATCATATCGATACAACTAATCCCTACTCCTCTTCATCCAATCTATCATCCAAATGGAATCCACGTATAATAATTCAACTATTATCAATCTTAGCTATATCAATCTTAGTTGCAATAGCCAGTGTTGTTCGACAGCATGCCTCCTTCGACAACACTAGTAGTACTTATACTAACGGTCATAATATTATCAATGATCCAAAAGGACTACTACACAATACCAACCAACATAAAGGAAGAGGAGGTCCGACAAATCGCGAAGTAGCCGAAGTAGCCAAATTAGAGTATCAATTATCATCCTTATCAACTGAATATACAAATTTATCTAATGAAATTACTAAATTAACTAATGGTGATGTTATTGTTGAAAGTTTAGACAGTTTGATTGATACTGACATTACTAATGATAATACTGTAAGTGGTGTTGTTGATAATGACAATGCTGCATGGAATAATGAAGATCAGTCAGAAGTGAAGCATATAGCATGTACACAAAGTCAATGTGAACAAATGTTTGAACTACTCGACCTTAATGGCTACTTTTATGCACGTGATACATTCCCAGCAAGGGGTTGTTTTAAGAAACGATTAAAAGATGGACTTGGTTCGAATGATGGCAATTTATATTATGGTACCGGTGGTGAGGATAGTGAGGAAGAGATTATGAAGGATGACTTACCGGGTATGTTGGAACGAGTTTGGTGTGATGATTTACCTGTTAGAGATACTGATGACGATGCTAATGCTAGTGAAGATGAAGAGGAGGACGAGACTGATAATGATCAAGAGGCGTCAGACGAAGAAGAAGCTACAAAAGAAGATGACGACTATATCAATCCAAACAAACATCCAAAAGATCGCACCCCCAAGAAATGGTGGATTAATCAAGGTCCAATCTTCTCCACAGACATCCAATTAAATGCCATTGGTGACGATAATGAAGATACACAAAATAATGGATCAATAATACCAATTGATTTATCTGTGAATCATTTACAACGTATTAAAAAGGCTGGTGGATCACCTAACACGAAGAATACTGCCTTATCAGAAGAGTTCTTACCAATAGTACTCAGTGATGATATAGACTTTCGATGGAGAAGTAAGGCAAAGAGTAATGCCCGTCCTGAGAATATAATACAAACATCAGCATATCAAATTGTTACACGATTAGCACATGATAATACAAGATCAACATTATGGAATTCAGGCAAGGTATCAACACCGAATGGATTACCAGATGTTGTACACATTTCCATGAAGCAATTAGGACCACAAGTGGGCATAGGTGCCATTATTGAATGGTATGTGAAAATTTGGGATTCCAATGATGTAACCGGTGGTAATATTGCCACTTCGGAAGTACAAAAGTTTGCTATTGGACCGTCACAGAATGATTGGGTAGGTAAATGGATATCACACCCTGTTGATTTGTCATCATGGAGTAATACAGACGCGTCAGCATTCTGGGGTAATAATAAGGTAGTTAATGAGGATGGATTAGGTCCACAGGATGTGGCATGTCAAAATTGGGAAAAGAGGAGTCAATTGCCCATATTTAGAGTAAAGTTACCTGCCTTGGATGCTGAAGAGGATATGACAGAGGTAGCCTCGGCACTTCTTGTAGTGAGTGGATTAGGATCATTCCGAACAAGTTTAGATGGTATACCACTTAGTTCCTCTGGTCCGTTAGATCCGCCACTAACAGACTTTGCACAACGTGTATCATACCGTGGATATGATGTTACCCAATTCTTAACGGGTAATGGTCAGGCACGGAAGGAACATGTTGTTGGTATTTCCATGGGTAGTGGATGGTGGGACCATCGACCGATTGCTGGTAGTTTTATACGATTATTCTACTTCCCACATGGGGCAGTTACCTGTATTGCTCAATTACATATTACATATAAAAAGACTGGTGAGACGAAAGTTTTATACCCCACAGGCTATGGTGCCTCGGGTTGGCAAGTTGCCAAGGGACATTTAAGGGAATCTAGTTTGTTTACTGGTGAATTTATCGATTTACAATCCATGTCAAAGTTTCAAAATTGGGATAGTTTACCTGGATGGAAGGATGACGTTGTGTCAAATCCAACAAACATTCATTCATGGGTCAAACCAAAGAATTATGTAAGTGATACAACATTAGAATCATGGAGACATAGTTTACATATAAAGTCAAATGCCAAAGCAAGAGGTCCCAACGAACGAGGTCCAATTATGCCTAGTCATAAACTGGCACCGATTGGTAAGTTAATACCCAATGAGATACCGCCCGTACTACCCATGGAGAGGATTATGCCCGAGGAAGTATATGAACTTGATGAAGGACGGTGGATGGTTGACTTTGGTAAAGGATTCTCGGGTATGGTACGGTTTGAGAAGGGATTGCCTCGACCAATTGTTCCAGAAGATGGTTATCCACGTGGTCATACTGTTAGTACATTAAAGCCGGATGAATCATTCATCACTGTTGTTTATGGTGATTCAATTGAATTGACAAGAGGTGATATCAACATAGCTGGTGAGTGTCTTGTTTCAATGATTTAAATTGTCTACATCGTCTAAGGCTCGTCTTCTAATATCTAATGTGTACTACTCTTCATGAATGTAGTCGTTGCCGGTATGGGCTTGCACGACGGTGGACCTAAACACAAGTCAAAGAAGGCAGGCGATGCAGAAGGGAAAGGCGGTCCATGTTACCCCAAGGATCATATCGAGGCCGGATCACTGTTACAACGAGATGTATACATTCTTCCCAAATCACGTGGGGATAGTTTTGCCAATGCTCGTCAATCACACTTCACTACACATGCATTCCGCTTTGCAGAGATTTGTTGTACAAAACATCCTCCAGTAGGTATGTATGCAATGGCATATCGAACAGCATTCAATGAATGGGGAACCTTCAGTAGTAGTAATATACGTCTCAATGGTGGATATGAGCTTGTGAAGAATGCCATGAATAGCAACATGCTAAGTGTCCAGTCGGACTGTCCACATAGGGAAAAGATACAGTATGGAGGAGATATCTTAGCCGATTCACCATCAAGTTTACACATGTATGATATGAGTTCATTCTACAGAAAAGTAGTCTGGGATTGGGGTGATCAGCAGTGGGATAATGGTGCATATGCAGGCACTAGTTATTGGCTGGCATTGAATGACTATGCTGGTATTGGCACTGGCTCAGGTGAGACGGTATGGGCTAGTGCTCCCATCGTCATGACAGCAAGACATATGCAACACTACGGAGACTTAAAGCTACTTGAACAATCCTACGACAACCATGTGAAATGGTTGGACTTTCTTCAATTGCATTTCGATAAGGGGTTGTTGGCCAAGGGATATGATGAAAAGTTACAAGGCTATACAAGAGAAGGGAGTGGATTAGGTGACTGGCTGACCTTTCGTGGACGAGATACATGGCTCATGCATCAGAGTTTCTATATGGCTAGTGCAAGATCTATTGCCTATATTGCTGCTAAGCTTGGAAGGAAGAAGGAATCTGCTTTAGCATTAAAGTTGGCCAACCGTGTAAAGGATCGTATTGCCGGGCTATATCAACGGAAAGATGGTGCCTTTCTACCTCCAGAGCCAGGTTCTGCTTGGCAACTAAGTCCTGGACCTGAGATGAGCCTCTACTCTAAGGTAGTGCATGGGAAGAATAGATGTACAGTCCTTAGAAAGTACTTTGAACGGAAGGGCCATACATGGCCTGGATCAGAAGAGAATACATTTGTAAGAGAAATGTCCGAAACAACAAAACAAGAAATGATTGAATCAGGAGAAATAACAAAACGAGGACAAGAATGGAGTATGGGTTGGTCTCAATGGCATGGTTTCTCCGAGGGTATCTTTGCAGTACGGTATGCTCTTCAAACCTTATCAGATAATGGGTTTCACAATCTAGCTCTAGGCAAGGCCACAGGGTTTGGTTGTGGTACTTTCGAGTATATGTTATCACATAATGCCACTACACATTGGGAAAGTTGGTGGAGGTCTGAGGATTTATATTCACACAATCATCCCATGCTCGGGGCAACAGCTGAATGGATGGTATCAAGTGTTGCGGGAGTTCAGCTTCATCCATCTACTACCGGTGGAAAGAAAGTACTGTTTTGGCCACGTTTTCCCAACTCTGCCCAGGATCTTACATATGCTCGAGCAACACAGGGTACAAGAAGAGGTGACTTTTCCATAGCGTGGAGATTTGAGGACATACCTGAGGATAGTCTTGATTCAGGAGTAGTCAAGATTCATATACGTCTCTTTGTACCTCCGGATGGTGAGGCTGTGTTTCGTCTACCAGAATATAGTAACGGAGAAGGAGTTCGGTCTGTTATCAAGTATGCAACACAACTTTCAACCTTTGATGAAGCGAAGACAGTATCATATCATGAATGTAAAGAACAACGGAGGGAAAAGAAGGGATTTAGCTACAATTGGGAGTTTGATAGAAAAGAGGAAACTTGGGACAAAGTACACCGGAAGAAGGAAATTGGCACGCCTTGTGACAGCTTTCTGTTTCATCCTATATTAGATGGTCTTCAGGGTCCTGCTACTGCTGGGATCAAGTGGAGTATACCCAAAAGTATAGTTGGTACATCAGAGAATGGACAAGAAGTAGAATTAGGTCCTGGTTTGTATGATGTCATAATAGACGAATGGCAACTTAAGCCGGAAATCAAGGAATCAAGAGTTGATTGGAGACTTGCTTCCCCAAAGGAATTCTACAAAGATGCAGATGTGGGTCCCTATTGTGCGGACGAAGATACATTCAATTGGGATGTAAATGATGCATCATTTCTGATATAGTAGAGTAACATAACTGGTGCTTTATGGTACAACTTACACCATTCATCATCATCGTCTCTCTCACCCTGCCTCTTCTCTCGAAAAGGATACCCCTTGTGTGGTATCCATTTTGTAAATAAAGGCACACACAGATTTTGATTATTGTATTTACTTGATATATTGTGTTTGTTATATGCTTGTTGATGCTCAAATATACTTATATCAACAACAGCGAAGTAAGTATTCAGTATATTACAGTGTCAGTATGTCTTCAATGCAGGCAGTTCGATATCATGGAGCAAATGAGCCACTAACTCTTGAGAATTTACCTAGACCATCATGTTCTTCATCGACTGACGTACTCGTCAAGGTTGAAGCAGCAGCATTATGTCATACAGAATTGCACTTTGCAGATGGTACATTACAATTAGGTGTACAACCTATGACTTTAGGACACGAGGCTGTCGGTACGATAGTTGCAGTTGGTAGTGATATAGATGAAAGTAGAATTGGAGAACGAGTGATCAATTACTATTATGTCGGTTGTAAGAAATGTAGATGGTGTAAAAAAGGAAATGAGCAGATATGTCCGGCGTTAAAAGCTGAACATGGATTCATTAGTGACGGTGGATTGGCAGAGTATCTAGTTACACCGTCAAATAATGCGGTAGTACTCCCCGATAACCTCTCTTTTGTTAATGCAGCTCCAATTGGTTGTGGAGTTACTACAGCGGTTCATGCGGCCAAACTTGGACGTGTTACTTCCGAAGATCAATGCTGTTTGATATATGGTTGTAATGGGGTTGGATTTGGACTAGTTCAACTTTTAAAGAATGTATACGGTATATCAAAAGTCGGGGTAATTGCAAGATCAGAGAGCAAACAAAAGAAGGCGATCGAATTAGGGGCAGACTTTGCCATTGCTGGTAGTGGAGACGATGTAGCTGCAAAAGTAAGGGAACATACTAACGGAGAAGGTGCCGATGTCATATTTGAATGTGTGGGAAAGCGTGAGACAATGGATGCATGTGTGGGATGGGTTGGGGCACTAGGTCGTCGTGGTAGATTAGTCTTAGTTGGATATCACGCAGGAGAGGAGCATGACTTCAAATGTCATCCTATGCCTCTAATTGTATATGAGCAGACTGTTGTAGGATCTGTCGGAGCAACCTTGGAGGACTTGAAAGAAGCAGTTCAATACTGTGCCGATGGGAAGATTCAAACAGTAGTGGATAGTACACTACCATTAAGTGAATTTCAACAGGGATTAGATAAGATTCAGAGTTGTGATTGTATCGGAAAGGTTGTCTGTCTTCCATGCCATGCTTAGTATGGCATACTATGGATAGGTATCAGACATGATTAAAGATTAGTAGGAGTTTGAGAAAATAGTAATAACCAATAATGGTAGATAGGTATTTACTTTAACACAAGACAGAATACTGTCTCCTCTTCCGAATACACACTACTCCGACCTCTGTCATGTTTGCTAAGCATCTTTGTTCTTAACACTTAAACAGGCCCGGCCACCTCTTTGGCAGTCTCTAACCATAGACTCGGCTCCATCCACCCCTTCCTCATCAAAAAGGAGTATCTACATAGTGAAAACTAAAAAAATGAAAAAATGATAAACACATAACAAAGTGGCCTCTCGAATACGATTGCCAATGGTTGCTTCCTATCAAATAGGAGCCGAGTATTGCAATAATCATTATGAGCATGCAATCTAGAAGATGTAGGTCGCATGGCTGTGGAGTTAAAAGTTCATTGCAAAACAAAAAAGGAACACATCTTGTGCACAAAAATTGTTCATCTCCTACATCCACTGCAAAGAGAAGGAGTAGACGATCACATTACAATATAATATCGTATACATACATATATTTCATAATAATATCAATATCAATCAACAATTCATATGCTCAAGATTCAAATCATTTCTTCTGCGGTACATCTTGGTGAGTAGTTACATAGTTGAAAAGTGTGCTTGTGTCATGTGATGCATAAACCTTGCTTTACCATTCAGGTGCACATCAGTACTGATGCATGAACCTACCACATTAACCATCCTATATACCAATACATGTACACACATAGGGGTGACGCATCCGATAACTGCGAAGAGCGACAACACTGTCCATCAGGAACAGATGACGAATGTGAAACCGAGGGACATATATGCTTTGGCGGTACAACCTGTGATAGTAAACAAGGCCATGGAAATACATTCAAATATGCAAACGTTCCATATGATGATATTAGTAATACAAGATTTTGTGGTTTGGGTTGGCAGGGTGCTATTGATCATTGTAGGTGAGTTCGTAATGTGTATATATGTATGTATGTAAATAGGGGTTATATTGGCAAAGTCTCATCTGATAACCAATAATGAAAAACTAAACACAAAAACAAAAATAAACAACATATCGAATTAGTATTGACACACACTGCCCATCAGGCTTTACAGAAGAATGTCCCGAAGGATACAGCTGTTACGGTGGACTACCATGTAATGTCAAAGATATAGTAGAAGCATTAGAAGAAGCAAACATCTCACCAGACGGAGATTCTGAATCTGCGAATAGAATCGATAAACATTCACCAAAACGACATAATTTTTGTGGCAGTAGCTGGGCAGATGCTAATTCAAAGTGTAGTATATGGTGTCCAAGTGGTGAAGCTGTGGAATGTCCCGGTGGGATGAATTGCTTTGGTAGTACGGGGTGTTATTACTCTGCTGATTTAGTACCGACTAGTACTCCTATATCAGAAGCACCGACGTTGGAACCCACTCCGTCTCCTGCGGCATATAAGGATCCCATGAATGTTCGATATTGCGTAAGTGTATGGTTGTTGTTTGGTATATATTTGTTTGGTGTTACATATTTTGATATGTAAACAGAAGGAATTCTCATATCATATGTCACACTCTATCTTAAACAGGGAACATCTTGGGCAATGGCTGTTCGCAATTGTAGTCCAGATACTTGGTGCCCTGGAGGAACAAGTGATGAATGTCCAAAGGGTCAAAGTTGCCATGCGGGTATAACTGAATGCAACATGGTTGATCTAATGGCAAAAGAAAAAGATGATGGGGATGATCCAAATGCGATTACACAGACACGACCTTCACTTTCCAGTGATGATCCGAGAAATAGTAAATTTGTGAGTTTATTATATTGTCTAATTGAATTGTGTATCCATTTATTGGAATCCTGTCTAACAACTCGATCTTCTGATACAGTGTGGTAAAAGTTGGCAACTGGCCAGTGATAACTGTTCATTAAAGACACATTGCCCTGATGATCAGTGTCCGGCAGGAGACGTTTGCTATGGAGGTATTAACGGTTGTAATGCCAATGAAATGACTAACAGTCCATCCAAACAGCCGACGCAACAGCCTTCTGATGCACCGTCTCCGAGGCCAACTAATCCAACATCAACACCGTCATTCTCCCCGACGACATTAACAAAAGCACCATTCACTGATCATCCAACAATTAGTTCTCCTCCAACGCCAGCGCCAATGATAGATGCTGATGATATACGACATTCATATTTTTGTGGGAAAGATTGGGCGGATGTAACTGAACATTGTCATCAACCTTGTATTAGTGGTCAAGATACAGAGTGTCCGGATGATATGAATTGCATCGCCTTCACGTCATGCAGGCCAAAGACGCCTCCGCCGACCAATAAGCCAGCAACAGAAAGCCCATCTCCTCCACCTGTAGTATCACCTCCAACAATTAGCCCTGTTACAGATATGCCAAGCAGGAGACCAATAAAATCAACATTACCACCAACTGAATTAGTTACTCAAGATTATAACACAGAAGAAGTTACTATACCAAATGAATCGCCTCCTACATTTCCGCCAATTACAATGAAACCAATTGCTGCCGAGCCGGAATGGGATGAACCAAAGCTTACATTTCAACCAACAAGACGGCCAAGCCCAAAACCTATTACACCATTGCCCCCAACAGCACCTCCTCAAGCGGCCTTACCACCATCGACTAAAGCTAGTATTCCATCGCCATCTCCTGAATTGATTGCTTCTGTTGGATCGATATTAGTAGCAGCCTCTAGTAGTATATCCAATAACGTCCTTGTCAGGACAGACATGATGACGATGAAAAAGTCACCCTCACAAATGTATCAGTTTAGTGGATTTATTAATGCACTTGGTATCATTAGTAAAGGGGATATGGGCTCGAACTACTTTTATCTCGGTTCTAATCCTGAGCAACCAAATTATGGACTGGCAAATGTTGCTCTCTTCCTTGCCCAGGCAGCGGTTGAATCAGTTCAGTATGACGTCTGTGACGATATAAGTTGGGAGATGGATGTCTTTGGTCGGTATCCAATTGCAAACAGTTGTGGTCAAGGCAAAAGCCTCGGTGGTACCTCATATGAAGAGTCTAATCAATGCTCCGCAGACGAGGCATTTATGGCATGTGATGTAGATGTGGAAATGAAAGCAGTAGCCAAAACTCATGGCATATTTAGTGGGGCGCCGCCTCCTCTTCAGTGTTATCCAAGTACACCAACGGAACCGTTCACGGGTGCTTGGAACCCAGCAATGAGTTGTATCGAAGACGGCTGTAATGCATATACCGGTCAGACGATGGGAAGGGTTGATCCACAAAGTATCCCCGCTGCTAATTCATTTGGAAAGAAGAGCGTAGACGGATGTTGCTGGTGGGGTCGAGGACCATATCCACGCGGGGCATCTGGCACTTGCATGATAGGGAAGCTCAACTATTTCCTCGGCAAACGTGCATTCGACGAAGATCGTCCCTCGGCTCGATATGAGGTTGACTTCTGTACAGATCCAAGTGCCATTTGTAGAGGATACTATCCAGATGATGAAACCAACTCAGAGATAAGGTGGCTCATGGGATTAATGTATTGGATGAATAAAGTACAAACATACAAGAGAAATGATTGGAGTTACATGATCAAATTACATGAGTTTGTGGACGGCGGATTTAGAGATGGTCAATTCTTAACTGCCGTCTCGGGAATTGTTACAAAAGGTCGTCATGACTTGACCCCTATCCTTCCTGCCGAACGAAAGGAACGATTTGATAAGATCATGGACTACTTCAAAAGGGCACAGAGTGGCACATTAGACGACGACGAAGAGGAAGAAGAAGAGATTAGTATGGCAACAACAAAGCCGACGCCTCTACCATCATCGATAAGGATACCTACCCTTCCTCCTGTTGAACAAACTAATTCACCATCATCCCCGTCACCTTCAGATCATCCTACTCCAGGGCAGGCCGCCAAGGGAGCCGTAGATTCACGTGCCCCAGTAGTTCCGCTACCACTAATTGAACTCTTGCCAATCGGAGACGATGGAACTGTTTCAACCTCAGAGGCGACAGAAGAAGATGAGAATTATTCATTGACTCCGTCAGAATTGGCACAACGTCTCAACTTTGAGAATAACTATTGTGCAACTAGTGCAGAAGAAGCCGAGGCCAAGTGTGCAACAACACTTAGGACATGCAACTTTGATGATGATCCTTGTACTTTTGGTCTCGCGTGTTTTGGTAATGTGGCTTGTCAGATCAAATGGTCGGATGGGTTTGACTCCGTTGCCACCGACGGAGGAGAAAGTTTACCACCCACTGATAACGAGGCATCTTCTCCTGAAGAGGTATCTGATTCTCCTTCCGGCCCCGTCTCATGTAATGGGATATGTCTTAGACCACTAAGTGCCAATGAATGTTTGGCCGGAGGGGATGTCATATCAATACTACCGGATTGCTTTGTTTCATCTATTGGAGAGATGTGTCAAACCGAGGATAGTGAATGTATAAATGACGAAACAAGTGGGTACAAGAGTGCTTGTCCAAGAGGTAGACATGCATTCATGCATGTAATTGAGGACTTGTGTGGTGTATTATCAACAGAGGTACCCTCTACCGATTCATCTCTCGAACCAACACCATCCCCTTCAACCAATACAACATCTTCTTCATCCGAATCACATACTAATGTTACAAACTCAAAAGATACCAACATAACCGATCCACAAGATGATAGTTCAGCTGCAGAGGAGGATAGTGGAGAGTTCTCTTGGACACCAGACGATTATGAAGATGATAGACCTGGTGCTTGGTGGATATTGAATGATTCAAACAGCAGTTTCAACCAATGTTCAATGTCCATTATGGTTCTCTTCTTGACCTGTTATCCTATTATACATTTTATTTATAATTGAATAACTTTTACATAATGATTAATTATACACATACAGACAAAATCTTAAGCATACTATCAAACTTAGTTCAATTGGTTACATTAGTTTATATTTATAGTATTTACACATGGCTAGAGTTATCTCTATCACCAATATTTTACATACATCAAAAGTGTGCACATCTTGTGTCTCAAAACCTTTAAAGCAATAATAGCTTGCTATATTGAGCTGCAGTGGCAGTTCTAGGAGCAATACTAAAGCACTTGTCCGAGCCTTCTCTCTTGCCCAGCTACTATATGTCTCAGATTTCCTTGCTAATATATCTGCATCGACATGTGACGGTGGTCTCGATCGTTGTCTTCTTGCCTCTTTAAGTACTGCTCTCTTGAAAATAATCCTCCGTTGCATGTATTCGAATGATAGTTGTGCAGAAAGATGTTTCTCTAATCCAAATACATTCTTAATCTTGTGCAGATCTTGTTCATTCAATGACAGGTACTCTATGAGAGATCGTGTATTCATCTTGAACTCGTTTAGTTCATCGGTTGACCAATATATCACATCTTTGTATTTAGCTGACACATACAAGAAAGGGCGTTCAAACTCGTGATAAGGCAAGAAGACATCGGCATCCATTCTTCAACTCAATCTATGTACTTCAATGAAAATGTGAGACATTTGTTGCGTGATACAGTCATTGTCTGATCAGATATATTTTTTCGTATTCCTTTCTACCACCTTAACCTCCTGCCCTTTTACATTATCTCTATTGAAGCATTGAAGTATGAACTCGCTCCTCAACTTCATATAAGTATAAGCCTAAGTCTCCTCGTCAGGGATTACTGTCTTCCATACTCCTGGTATAGTAGTAACTGTCAATACAAGGTGTTAATCTGCCCAGAGATATATTCTGTGCTGCCGCCATCTGAGTCTGAGACACCACCCTCACCGATTCTATATGCATTGGCGCTGGCACCAGAACATAACAAACATAAACCCCCATATTGATAACTTATCTAGTCGTCCATCCATCAGTCTTCACATATGAAAAAGATATTATCAGACAATTGGTTGAGGGAGTAGTTGGAGCTGATGAATTCACCTCTTAAGTTAGGTTCTCACCTAGACCTAACTTTTATAGACTGCAAGTGTGGCTTTTGACTGTTGGCTTTTCTCGGAGTGAGGTTTGATAATTTGAAATGAAATCGAAAGCTGCATCCAAGCTCATCACAGAATAACAGCCGCTTTGTTGTGCTAACTCAATAACTGTCTCATAATAATATCTAACCCTAATATAATATATAATATATTATACAATGGCAAGTCTACTATCCGCCGTCAAATCAAAAGCCAAACGAAATCATATAATATCCACAAACACAACTACAAATCGTGGTCGCTTATCATCATACTCTTCTGAAGACAGCACAAATCATAATGGAGATTCGTCCACTACTTCATCATACAACTCTGGTAATCAATCTCCAATTGCAATGACTAATTATCAAAAGTTATCATCGTCGACTGAAGAAGAAGAGGATATCAACAACAATAATATCAATACCTCAATATCAAAAGATAACGATGATTCAACAACTCTAACTCCTATACAAAATGTTTATAATAATCCTAATCGATTTATTATGAATGATAAACAGCAGCAGCAGCAAGTAGCTACCGACGATAACGTCGGTGGTAGTGTTGCAAAGAAGCGTGGTACCAAGACGGCGGCACAGCGGCACTTTAATAGCTCATCTATTGCAAAGCAACAACCGTCATCTACTGCAGCGAAACAGAAGGTCCGTAATAATAACAACCGTAGAGTGCCTCGTGGTAGAAATAGTAACAGACGTCGTGGCACCAATAGCCGTAAATCATCGCCTACCCACAAAGACGATGATGATGACTTAATAATTAAAACAGCCGTGGCAATAGATAATTACGTTGCCGAAGCCAACTGTTCACCGACTGGTATTGAAAATATCAAACAATCCACTAAGAAATTTGGTTTTAAGTTATTCAAGGAGGCATTGTCATGTTATGATGATGTTACTACACCACATAATGATGAGAGTAGGTTACGAAGTAAGGGAAATAATTACTTTGATAACGTAGAAGATGATATTGAAGAAGTATCTCAAAAGTTATTTCCAGATGGTAATGAATTAGATAGTTATGCTGGTACGTCTGTTACTTCCTCAAAATCCTTCCTTGATAGAGCACATCCTTCCGTAAGGGGTAGAAGTAGGAAGGATCGTAGACTACAAGAATTAGAAACAAGAAGTGTAACATCCATACATACAACAAATACAATCTCATCATTGAATAATCTATGCGGTGCTAATATCGATTTGTCAATCTTAGAAGAGGCATTAGATATAACATCCAACGAAATTGAACAATTACAATCTAAAAGTATGATGGAACATATACAATCGAAGAGTAGTAAATTGAAGAATGTTGATCAGTTATTAGTCTGTAATGGTGGTGGTGGTTGTGATATGGCAAATGTTAATGATTATGATAATGAACATGACGATAGAGTGAATCGATTGAAATCACTTACTAAAAAGTTTTCAAAGACTCAAAAGAATATGAAGAAGAGTAGTATTCCGGTATCAAAGAAGGATACACCCACAAAGCAAAAGGCAGCAGTGGTACTAGAGAAAATGACGAAGGGAGAGGAGGTAAAAAAGTTAGATGAGTCATTAGATTTTACTATGGCGGTAGAGGAGAAGAAGGAGTTGGATAAGTCCTTAGATTGGTTGGATGTTGAGGATGTATCCTTCTTTGATGTTGGTACGAATGTATTTAGTGGTAGTGGCGGTATGAATGAAGGAGAAGAAGTACAATTGTGAGTGAGTGACTAAGTAAGGTATTGAGATGGAACTCAGTTCTAAAAAGTATATGTTCCAAAGGAGATGGTGGAAAGCTTAAGATATGGAATGAATGCTTGCACAGAAGGAGTTATGTGTAAAGTAATATATGTATTGACATCTTAAATTTTATTAACTACTTAACGCCCCCTTCGAACAACTGCCAAGAAGGATCATATCCATCGTTCTTCTTTACACAACATGAATGGCATCCTTAGGTCTCTTGGGTGTCATCATTTGAACTTTTAATGATGCTTTTCGTGCACATACTGATCCTTTGATATAGGTCGAATACATGTATGAAACAAGCAATAGTACAAAGCATAGAGTAATCACCTCACTCAAGGAGATTGATACATCTGTAGTTGATATTGTTGGTAGCATACTCCCGCCCATCCAAATGCCAATAGAGGTTGATTTCTCATCTGTTGCTGATAAAGCTTTACTATCACCAATCTTACAATCTTGTCCACTACCAAAGATAAAGTTCCTATACTTGGCAGTAAGTGGATGACCTAATTCTTTAAACTCATTCGTATCATCAGTCGGCCACATATTCATCATTATACGATGTGTCGTATCATTTGGATTGGGGATTGGATATGCCGCACTTCCTTTTGAGGTATGGACCAATTTACGATCAACATACCATTCAATAGATGATTCACTCCATTTGAAACCATACTTGTGGAATTCTTTATTAGCTTGATAATCTAATTGTATGGTTGTGGCATCATGTCCATCACTGGCATCATCGTTTGTCCAATATCTTGTTTGAAATGAGGACATGTCCTTACCGAGGAATTGTATATTAATCTCATTATGTAATCGAGGTACCCCATCAGGCGAATCATTCGGTCCGGAAAATGTAAAGAAGGCAGTTGTTACACCTGGATGAGCCACTGGTTTCATTTCAACTTCATAACATCCATACCCATAAAAGCCTGTAGATCGTAATTCACCAGATGTATACTGCTCTTGATATCGATATTCTTTGGGTGATGCCCATATTGTTTTATCTAATATTATTGACATGCCATTTTGTTTATTATACTTTATAACATTCTCACTCCATCCATTTGCAAATGGTGGGCCCTTTGGTGTAGGTGTATTTAGGCAGTGGATAGATTATTAGAGTTAGAGATATCTCAACATCGATATGATAGATTTGTAATACTAGTACCACAAAACTTACGTTAGCCCAACCATCAGCTTTGAACCACCTATTCTTCGGTGATGTTAGTTCGTCGATAAAGTCTTCCGGATATCTTTTAGTCCAAAACATTCCCTCGGTTGCAATTGGCAGTATTAATATTGATAGAAATAGCAAGGCCATCATTGTCACTTTGCATTGCAATATTGATGAATTGCCGTATAGATGAACTCTTCGGTACTTCGAACAGCGGCTAATACCTAAATAATATACCGTCTAAACAGAAGTTCAGAGAGGTAGAGATGCAACTTACTGCAATAAACACAACTAATAACACATCCACTGCCATTGCTCTCATAGCAAGAGCTCTGAACTGCCCAAAAAATCCTCTTTATCGCCAAAATCAGAAATCCCACTGTCACGCGTCCCATCAAGTGACATAACACAGACACACAACATCACAATATAGACTTAGTTTAAGTTATATGGTGCTAGAAGAGGCTAAAAGTACTATTACCTTTAATTTAGTATCTTTCTAATTAGATATAAGTAGCTATATTGCTGCGGTATCCTCGATCCAAACTTGAGTTTTGTTCTTACTCAGACTCACTGCTTCGTACCTCCTCATTTATTGATTCACCTATTCCATCATTGTCACTTTCTTCATCATCATCACTATCTGGGTCTATAAACTGTGCCCAGGGTGATTCGGCGTCAGGCGTGCCATCAAAGATATTGAATACTAAACTCGATCTTCTTCTACTACTAATGACTTCGTCTACACCATCTTCTGTTTTTCTTTTTGCATTTGATCTAATATCTCTAACTGTGGGGTGTTGACCATTTACAAGTCTGCTTGTTCTTTCTCCTGTCACAGACATACCCTGTGTCAACCTTTCTGATTGTAGAAACGGTTCAACTTTCGGTGTTCCGATTCTCTCTAACTCAAAGTATACTATCATGAAGATAAACCCTTGAAAGGCAAATATGCAGTTTGCAATTATAAGTAGATCGTAGAGTAACTCCCCATCAGATATGATTTGATAGGCAAAATGAATCAGTGAAAGCACAAATGTACTCCAAAAAGCTAATAGGTAAAGACTGATTTGTTTTGCAACCGAGGACATCATTTCCCTTCGAGCAGATTCTCTTATAAGCTGCATCCCTGTGCACCCTTCTATCTTCTTTTGTATCTTCCGTATCCAACAGAACATAGATACAACAACGACGGGTGGGAAGATGAAATAGAAGAATATCTGCGTCAATCCAACAACTATGGCAAATGCCCCTATATCTTTCCCTCTTTCACAATCAACACTGGGATCTGCCTCACACCCACGCGGAGCCTTTGATAGATAACATCCAGTACCAGACGGGTTGAGATTCTCAGTGACCGCAAGAACTGTTGCAACTGCAAAAGGGAAGCACCAAGCAATTATGTGTATCCATTTTTCTATCCATCTATATCTCTCCTCTTTGAAGTTATTTCTCATTGCAATTAAAGCCTGAAAGCTTAAGCAAGCATAATATATTGGAACAGCCATATCAAACATAATACCGATAAATCCTTAATGCAATGAGTATGCGAATGAGGAGGAGTTTGTCAATTGTCAGGCATCAGATAATGGTATTGCAAAGCAATATGTAAAATTGATGTTTTCTACATCTAAATAACGCACATACCTTGAGCAGTACAAGTTGCAATAGTACCCCTGGCACCAACGTAATATGGCGTACCTTCTGGAATTGCTAATGTACCCCAAATATAGAAGATTGATATTCCCAAGACACCAAGATTCATCCCAAAAATAAGTCTGTGATATAATCGTTTCAATCTCGACCGATCTTTCACAAATATATAGTATATGACATATGACGATGATAGAAATGATATTATTGCAAACGGCTTAGGAGCAAAGGCTATCCCTCTTTGCTGAGAAAGGGTTGGGTATCCCATATAAATTGATGTGAAGTTGGTGTAAAAGTATATTGGTTTCAAAAAGTTGTGCACATAAGATGTGTACTTTTTTTAGTTTCGGTTCTTTTTAGCTGTAAATGTTGAAGCCCGATTGCAGGAGGTGTTACTAAAAGATGAGGTCAATTGTAAAGACGTCATGTATTCAATTAAGGCCACATAGGTATGGAGATAATAAGCCCCGGCCGCCAAGCAGTAAAGAGTAGCACCATCTTGCTTCTTCAAATGGTATCGTTTGGTCGCCCAATTCTTTATTCTCTATTAGTGCTCATCAATATTCTACGATTTAGGTAGAAGAGTGTCCAGGGGCGTATAGGCGTGCGTGGATACAAAGCAACGTATATATATCCAGTTAATAGCGTTTAAGTATCCATCTCTAGTCCATCTACTCTCATATTTTAACCACCATGACAATAAAAGGCGTTACTAGTACTGCATCTACTCAGCAACTAAACAATTTAGAGCAGCAGGCACTTCATCATTACAATGCCAATAATGTTAACTTGCAATGGTGTATATGCCGAATAGTTTGATAGGCTGGTTTTAAAATTATATAACGTCACTCTTCGTATGCAAATCATCATTCAAGAGTAAACAAGTGCTATCAAAACATTGTATTATAATCACCCAGGATATTGGTATGATTGTGAAACACGGTATATTCGATTATTCATATTGTGATGGGCGACGGTACATAATACACGCGTCATTATACACGTCTCTATCCTACAATCTAATAAATACACGGCACAAATGGATTATACGAAGTGTATATGCACAGAGTATATCCCAATTACCATTCTTATGTACTGACCATATTATCCGAGTTATTATCGTGTATATTAATAGCATACTAAATTTCGGATTACGATATTAATTTGTGAACGAAATATTAATATCCACCTCCACCCTTCACTCTACGCACACAAAAGTTAATTGGAGCTGGATTTATACAAATGGGAACAAAATACAATCGTATATCATTGGTTATAGATACGTTATCATTGATTAGATAACGTTAGTCTTAGTGTGGCTTTGGTTGTTAGTGATTGATACGTTATAGTTAGTGATTGATACGTTATAGTTGTGATTGATAAGTTATTATTGGGATTACAAGTTAGTGATTGATACGTTATAGTTAGTGATTGATACGTTATTATTGGGATTACAATTTCATTACTTATTCGTTAACCAACTATATCATAAACAATGTACTGGTAATCGGATCGGCTTCCTGTTCATCTGTACGGCCTTCTTTCTTTGCAACTTTATGTTCTTTTTTATATGCTTCGATGAACTCACGCATCTCACGGTAGTAGTCAGAAGGTAGAGGTTGTCCTGAACGAAGTGATCCCCACTTTATTGCATCGTCGTATTTCTTGATATCAGATACCAATGATAGCGTTACAGTACCATCAGTTGCTACCTTCTTTTTCTTCTTTTCGGACAGATAGGCCTTAATTACTTTGACATTTAATCCGGCATATACGAGATCATGAGTGTTTGTATGATGAAACTTTACAATATCTTTCTTCTCTTCATCATCAAGGATACGAATCCCTTCTTCATAATATGTAGGATACTTCTTCTTTATCCATTTAATTATACGTTTGATACGATTTCTATACTCTCTACGAGTCTTATCTTCCATTGCTGACTGTTCTGTTTCGATGATATCGTTAGTATGTACATCCTCTATCTCAATATCACCACCAATGATCTTAGTTTTATCATCAACAGTTCGATCACTAACGTGGATACGACCACCTTTCTTTTTACTACTGGAACGAGTCATATCCTACTAATGTTATTATAGATATCAACAAGAGGTGTATTATATACCTATCATTTATCAGATTAGCATAGTATTGTGATGTGCCGCCGCTATGAGATAGAGAGATAGCGCGTTGAACGGATTAAGTAGTTACCGGCATCTTTGCGCGCTAAGGATACCAATTTTAAAGGGCAACAGGATATTCTTCTTACGAGATATTCTACGTAGGAATTAGTACAGCGGTAGAGCTCAGATTGTTCTACCGCAATCGTAGAATATTACCCCCTCTGAGTTGGAGCGAACGGATTTCCTACGATTGCTATGATTTTGGCTAACAAACAAGTACAATTTACAAAATCTCCCAGCTCGGAGCTCAGAATATTCTACGGTAAATCGTAGAAAGAAGGCTTATCTACTTAAGTAAAACGTAGAATATTCAGGATGAACTAATATTAGCCATTGCAATGACGATGATATGCTCCTTAGTACTAGCTCTCTGCTTTCTCGGCATAGCTAATGCCTTTGCTCCTTCCCATCATCAGTCAAGGGCCATAGTAGCAACAAAGACTATATTACATGCGGCTCCAGCCAAAAAAGTACACATATTGCCGAGTGAAGAAGAAGTGACGTTGGTGAGTAGTATTGTTAGTATTGTTCCTTGATATGATATGTTTTGTTCACTACACGCTTATTCTCATTACCTTCTATACAATATTATACATAGGCAGTGCATCAAATCGTAGAGAATGCAGCAGAGGAAGCAATAGCATCAAAAGGATCATTTTCTCTTGCAATACCAGGAGGTTCAGTATTAAAAGTATTAAGTACATTAAACCCCTCATCTAATTGGGTATCAAAGACAACATTAGCTTTTGTTAATCACAAATGTGTTGATATTACCGATACATCATCAGCTATTGAGGCACAAGCTCGTGAAAAGTTTTTAGATCGATGGGGATTAACAAACATTATCTCATTAGACGGTACCTCTGATGGTGAACAGGAGGCTGCCAATTATGAAAAGAAAATGAAGAGTATATCAGAAGAGATACTACCACGGGATAGTGATGGGTTTCCGGTCTTTGATTTAGCATTAGTTGGTGTAGGTGATGATGGACATATCGGTAGTTTGTATCCAAACAGGGGAGAAATTGATGTAGTTAACGGACCGTGGATTGTACCGGCCTTCATGAAAGATCCACCCTCTATATCATTAACATTACCAGTTATGCAACGAGCCAAGTGCACGGTAATATCAGCTGCCGGTCAGAGTATCAAATACCCAAATGGCAAAGCATCAGCGATGCGATTGGCAATTGCAGATGATGAGGTGACACCCAAAACTTTTCCAGCTAGTAGCTTAAGGAGTAATGCGGTGTGGATATTAGACGCACCTAACGGAAGTGAGATGGATATAGAGTTGTCTACTGTTGAAAAGGCCGTGACTGACGCTTGAGATATATGATGAAGAACATGCTAGCTATATGGGTGTTTATCAATGGGGGGATTGGGATTAATTAAAATGAGTATGAATGACACATGATATGTCACTTATTATCTCGAGTCCTTCATCCTAACATAGTAAAGAGCATGGTCAAATAGTAGAACACTTTATCGTATGTATTTGCATCTCTACGCTTCTAGACTGACCACATCTCCAATGCTTTTCTCGATACTACAAGAAGATCTTTCCGATTGGATACTCTTTCATCCACGAAGAGTTTACACAACTTTGCATACTTTTGTTTCCCTAGCCTCGTAAAGACTGAAGAGAATGCCTGTCGACCAAGCCAAAGAGCGTCCTTCCATTCCAATTGAAACATGGAGCTATCCATATTAGTATCAGTAGACGATACAATCTGCACATCTCCATGCTTGAGTTTTGATGAGATGAGCAAGAATGCATAGTGAATCGTATCACATGCAGAATTGTAAATGAATTGCTCATGTCCCGATGAAGATACTCCGCTACCATTCAAGTAATGAACTAGCTTGATGGCACATAGCACAAATGTTTGATAAAAGTTCAAACGAATCATATCAATACCATTGATTTGGCTGCTAAACAGTAGTTTTTGGTTACACCTCGGCCGTACAAAGTCTTTCATCTTCTTCTTAAGATTTGTCCCTTCATTCCCACCTCGATGAATGACAACTGTATCGGATGCTTGTAATCCACTAAAGCGGCTGTAATCTAAACTAATCTCGCATGTTTTGGTATTGATTAGTAGTCCACACCATGGAAAGAAGTCGTTGCTAACTCTAGTCACCTGCTCATTGCTATTCGTGATGGTATCTCCCAGCGAGATGGGATAGTTTACTCGAGACTTGTCACTGTTAATCTTCACTCCAAGTTTAGGAATGCCCTTGTTGAGCTTGTTGAGGAATCGTATGGATGTTTCCTTGCTTGTTGAGATCAGTAGAAAGTCATCTACAATCCGTACAAGAAGGTGAAGATCATGCTTGCTTTGGATGAACACGACATTACAATCTGCTGATGAGCTACTTCCTCGAATAACATGAGACGAGTCCTTGTCAAACGCGTCTTTCAAGAGATACCTCTCAATGTTGCCAAAGTATATGTTGCAAAACATTGATGATAGTATGCTTCCCTGTTGATTGTGTTACGGGTAGAGAGAGATGCATGAGTGGTTAAGTATAGTCAAGTTGAACAGCAAGTACAAATATAACTCACCTGCGGTATCCCATTTCGTTGGAGCAAGTATCGTTGACCATGATTACCATTGGCTACAACTACTTGACCAAAGATATGATCTCGTAACAGACCGGTGATTGTTTCCTTCTTTTCCATTGAGCAATGTACACCATCAACTAAGATTGAGTTGAAACACTTGTCCACTAATGCATTGGATGTGGCAAGGAAACTCGAAAACTGATCCGTTGAGAAAGTATTCTTCTTCCATCGACATCGTAGTGAGCTCTTGTTATCTTTAGAATGGAGTATGAAGTTATTCTTTGTCATGTATACATCCTCATCAATCACTGATTTCATCAACTTTAGTAGATGCTTTTGATTAATGTTGTCATAACAGTGCTTAATATCTGCACTAGCAAAGTAGAGTTGAGAGTCTTGGTCGTCAAGTCTAGAGTTGGTTGTTGTACTTCCACCATTGTTCGACCGTCTCTGTTTCAGAGCCTCTACAAATGTGCAAAAGGAAGGAAAGACTTCGGTTAATCCAAGCACCCCAGCTCCAAACAATGTTGGTTTCTTCTCATGTTCATACTTTAATGCATGAAAGGTCGATTGTAATATCTTGTTTGGTGGTGCCATACTTAGTTGTTGATTCATAATAGCAGCCATTGCATCATCAGTCTCACATGACTTGGATAACATTGCAATGGCACGAATACCAGTCTTCTTTGGAAGTAGACGGAGTGGTGCTGGAGGACATCCAACATTATGATTCGATAGTAACTTTTGAACCTTGGCTACATTCATTTCTCGATACTGTTGCTTGAGTAATATCTTCATTGATAATGACTTGATCCTTGACCAGATTGGTCGTCGGTAGTATAGTACTCTTGACCCAGTAAACTCAGTCTCGGTAATGTAAAAGGTTGATCGGAGTAGTGGGATAATGAACTGTTTATATAACCACCGCATAACGTTCCTGACAAGGACAGATGTTGATCCATGTTCAGAACGAGAGAGCTTTCGACGCTTGTTGGACTTGGCAGAGCTATCTTTGTTCTTCTTGCTTGTATTGGGCAGTAGCCACTTCATATCAAGTACACGTATACCATCAACAATTGCCTTCTCGGGTAGTTGTTCAGTACGTCCAAGTTGTACAAAGACTCTGACGGTTCTAATAACTTGATGAAAGTTGTGTATTGAGCCCCAAAATGAGTTTGGAAATGCACTACCGAGCACGGCCTCCAAGAAAGAACCGACATTATCAACGGGTGTATGAAACGTGACGTAATGTGAAAGAGTAGTTTTGATATCATCATTGGTACTGGTGGAAGTATCGATCGGTAATGGGAAATGTCGTTCGAGTAACCTGGCATAATCACATTGCTTGTGTCTTCGTCTCATTTCTTGACACATGTTTATTCCACTCTCACGAAGACGTCTCCATCGACCTCTACGCTTGTTGCCATTGATAATGATACTGACTTTACTACTTGTATTTGATTGATATGGCCGTCCTGGCCATAATCGTACCATTGAATTAAGTAGCTTGACATTCACATCCATATTATTGTTTGATTTTGTTGTTGATGATTCCTTGGCCGATGATGATACGTCCTCGTCACTCTGATTTAGCAAGTGATTAGGTGACAAGCCGACATGTCTATTGTAAAAGTCACAGTAAAATAGATTACCACGGGGTATTGGTCTGTTGGGATCCCATCGTTCTTCATCTCTGTTCAGGTTGTTAGGCTGTCTCTTCTTGAGTTTGGTATCCATATCATTAGGGTCGTCCTCGACCATATCATTCCTCTTCCTCTTTCTGCTGTTACCACTGGCAGCAGCTTCCTCAACACTACTACTCATTTCGTCAAACTTCTTTGCCAACTTGTTAAGTGGAGGTCCACATAATTGAAAGTAATTGCCTCGATCAAACACCGACTGCTGTTCCCCTTCTGCCTTTAACCACCCTGAGTCTTCTGTTGTTGATGAAATGGCAGGCACGACTATAACAGCATTCACCAACATCTCCCGGAGTGCATCATCACCAATAAGTGAATGCAATATCTTCATTAATTGTGATGATCGGGCATATGATGTGAGTGTATTTGGATGTAAACAATGTATACCTGGTGCCATATTTGGACATCCTCGGAGTAATTGATTATTTTGATTTGTGTTGTTGTTATTATTATGTGAAGAGGAGTATGTCTCGCCACTACCAAGTGTATACCCTGTTGATAATAGATTCTGTTCTAACAGCCAATTGTTATTGCTGTTGTTGGTGTTCGTTGTAGTAGACGAGGGTGTGGCCATAGATGTATCCCCAGTTGACTTTTGTCTCTGCCTTCGTCTATAAAGAATTTGCTGCTCCTTCTTTCCTACATTGTTATTCCTACAACCCTTAAACATTGCAGATGACTTAGTACTACGATGTCGATGTGTACGACGAACTAATGTACAAACGGCTCCATCGACTATAGTTGCAAGGGATTCCTGTGGTGAGGATAGTGTTAGTAACAAATTGTTATTGGGTTTTAAATGAGTAGAGTTTGTACTTTTGTTCTTTTGATATACATTCTTGACTGTTGCTGGTACTGAATCTGTTCTTTTCTCAGCTGTATTCGATGTTGTTGAACTAGTAGCTTGATTAACTTTTGGGGTTGTATGCTGCTCATGATTAGTATCTATTAACACATCATGTGAACAACTTTTCTGATTCTGTTTCTCAATTTGCTTACATTTGTTCATAGTTGTAATCAAGGATGATGTAAATGGAGCAACTATAATCCGTGCCATCATCTGATAATGTATCCAGTCATCCTTGTTACTATTGTTTGTATTATTTGATTGGTTGCTGCTCTTTCGTCGTCTTCTCCTTTTACGCCTTTTGCTTTTTGTTGGTGCATCAGATTCTGGAGATTGCGATTGCATATCGATATCGTTGTCTGCACCGACGCCCCTCACTGCTGTACCTACTTTATTAGTATTGTTATTATTAGATTTACCATGATGATCTGATTTCCTCTTTCGTTTCCTTGGCCTGTTGCTTTTAGATGACGCATCAACTTTCTGCTGCTTATGACCACTCAAACGATGTTGCAACTCTTCATTCTTAGCTCTCATTAACATATCAAATGAACTATCACTTGCTTGCTGTATATTTCTTCCTGATCGCAGAGCTAGATATCGAGGTAATAGAAATCCCTCCAATCCACATATCATAACATTGTTATTGTTTGCAATTGTATTAGATGCACCATCATGATCAAAATTGTTTGTAGTAGATGCACCATCATTACAATAATTTTGATGTGTACTAAGATTTTGCATACCCAATGCTCTTTGTACAACTGTTGGTATACCACCATCATCATCGGTGATAGTAGTTCTACTCATAGTATTATTACTAACGGTATTTATAATGCTGTTACGGCCCTTTGTCCATAGTTGCCACTATCTACTTTAAAGCAGTACATAATATTGTAGTGAGTGTTGAGTAATAGTTATAGTTAAGCTTTAGGTAGGTACCGTTTAATAGATTCATACTTACTAAGTATCGACCGGTTGGGGAAATATAGGTCAAGAGAATGCGCATGTACAAGGATTGAGTATTGTCGTCTCATCTAATAAATAATTCATTCCATATCATATATACTAATAATAGTATTATGTAGTAACTTTAGAACAAAACATTTCAAATGTTTTCTATTGGTGTCAGTGGACATATGTTTAAGATTTGAATTAGTTATCTTTGCCGCTTTATTGACGACGCCTCTCAATGGCAAGTCTTCCTGTAATAAAAGAATCTATATACGAAGATGTGTCAAGTTTTCCTCCCATACTTGTTGGTATACAAGAGCTAGGTATTGAACAAGCAGCAAGACTCTCTAACACCTCGTCACTTGTCCCCGTATGTATTGTTAGTGCTTGACGTAACCTCATCGGTAATATAACTTTTGCCGCCGTTGCAACTAGAGGAAACACCGCCATTGGGTTGCACAAATGTATTGTTTGTAATTGGACAGGGAAGTCCTTCGTCCCTGATTTGATCATAACTGGCGGGGAGACAAAAATGATATTATGAAGGGGGTTTTATCATGAGCGTTTACGATTAAAGAAAGAGCATATACACAGAGATCCAACCATAAGTATAATACACACCTAAGCCTCTTTTAGGATGAAAGTGACGGAGCCTCATATCTTTGTCATTTCCAAGTAGTATAAAACCTTTCTTTCTAACACTGGGGAAGTTCTCCACTGCAACATGTATCAAATACCACCAAATTTGGAGTGCCTGTGTGTGAAATCAGAGGGGTGTATCAATATCAATGAGATGATTCAATCAATGATTTGCAATGAAATAGTCAATTGTTGTATGAATATGAGTCAAACACTCACCTCATCTACTTGTTGCTCTCCAATTAATGCATTATTTACATAGATTATTGCTCGACCCTTATCATCTAATACCGGTAATAGAATCATAAACCCCTTTCTTATATCCTCTATTCGATCACTCATTGCTCCTATATGATGTAATCATTGACATGAGAGAAAAGCATCTTTAGAACATAAGATATGCACACATTTATGAACATAAGATACGAACATATGATAGCACGACAATACTATACTGCACAAAGTACATTATATGTTGCTACGTACCATGTAATGTAAGGGGCTGAATGTATTTATCACCAAATAACTTGTGCCGGTTCGTCCAATATCGTAGTAATCTCTGCAGTGCAAGCTGATGATAAAAGTTCATAAAATGAATGAGAATGAGAACATTGCACCGAACTATCATATCAGAACACTGCACTCACATCAATATTAAACTTTTCTACGTATAAGAATCCAAGGAGATGATTATCATTGACTAAATCTGTACCAAGTTGTTGTGCATAAACGAATGATGACTTCATGTCATATGGTATGTCATCCAATTTCTGTTTTAGTTGTTGCAAAGAGACGGCTACAAATTGAACTGGTAAAGGAATATCCATCTCATTATCATCATCTTTTCTATCATCAGCTTGGTTAGAATTTGCAAATGGTTTGAATGAAGTACTACCGCCACCGTCATCTGTAGTTGTTGTCATTATTTCTTTACTTTTCTATGTATTGCTTCGTTGCAACTACTGTTTTATTTGTTGTTTTGCCAGAACTAGATATCGGATGCCCTCATCATGCAGATTAGATCTACGACGACATATCATAGTCAACAACGCCTAACCATCCAATCAATCAGCCGGCGGCCGGAGATGTATTCGGAGTTAGATACTCCATCGGGGTTTTGTAGCCTGGTTTATATTTTAGGAGAATTGTTTCTGTTGTGAATTGTGAGTTTTCAATATGAAAACTCCTGATGAAGAAAGATGACCTCCGATACATGACCACCGTCAATTGAAGGCTACTCTATGTCCTGCCTAGCTATGTAGATAATAGCGTTATAAAGAAAGTAACAGGCCTGACTATTGGGGTTAGGATAGCTATTGTGGAAAAAGGTGAAAAAATATCTCCTCTTCGTCTTCACTCTAGATGTCTCTTTAGGCTAAAGCCAAAGCTAAATCCTAAACTAATGCACGATATATGCTTCTTAAGCAAACATTTCTTTACAAGTTATTCATCAAACTAGACAATTCAGGAGATAGTACATACTACAGAGTCAAACAACAATACAGGAGCGGTGTATGTAAACCTCCTTCTTTTGCAAATACAAGCTCGACTTTCCTATCTCTGTCTCTACATGATGGACTGAGTCAAATCACTTCTTCCTCTCAGATAAGACTCTTCAGTAGGCTCTGGAGACACAGGAGGATCTGTTGGTTGTGGAGTCTCTCTGTCTGTAGGCTCGGGGGTTGGTTCAGGCTAAATGAAGTAAGTTAGAGAAGACGCAAAAAGTTAGACACATGATATGTACACAATTATTCATATCCCCATTGACATTGACATTGATAACGTACCGTCGGCTCTGGAGTTGGATTGGGAGTAGGTTCTGGTGTAGGTTCCGGTGTGGGCTCAGGCTGAATGAAATAGATAGACGAGTAGACAAAGAAAAAGTTAGATGTATGATAATGGATACCAAAAGATACCATTTCGAGAGAGTGATGATGATGACCTCTTCCTCTCTCTGATGATTACCAATCAATACTTAAACAGCAAGAGAGTAGGTATGCTTACCGTGGGCTCAGGTGTTGGGGAAGGAGTTGGTTCGGGCTAATGGAATAGAGAGGCAAGTGGAAAGTTAGACAAGAAGTGATGATGTGATGATATGTAATGACAATCGCAACTTGTATAACTTACCGTAGGTTGAGGAGTCTCTCGATCAGTTGGAGAAGGAGTGGGATTGGGCTACGAGAAGAAACGAATCATTTAAAGTTAGATAAGAAGATTGATGATAAGAAATTTGACTTGTATCACTTACCGTCGGCTCCGGTGTCTCTCTGTCAGTAGGAGCAGGTGAAATTGGCTGAGGAGTTGGTTTTTCAGTCGGAGGACGCTATGGTGAGAGAGTTAGATAAGATATGAGTCTAGACATTTACTTGCAAGGTATATCACATCTTTACTTTGGAAGACTTACCGTCACAATTCTTTCAACTGGCTGGGGCGTAATTGGAGCTGGAGTGACTGGCATTGGAGTTGTGGGTGCCTCGACTGGGGACATCGTAGGACTGACGGTAGAGACCTTGTCAACACAAGTCTTGTATGTTTGTGTTCCCTCAAATGTCAAATCACACTTGCCACATTCGACAAAGCCACCATGTGCACAGTCTCTATCACTTTCACAGTGTTGTCCACAACTATTCGTAGGCTCTGGCGATGGTTTAATGGAAGGAGATATAGTCGGAGAGTCAGTTTTACATGCCCCCTTAGATGCCACGTTCTCGGGTACTTCATTAGCAACACACGCATTTGAATATGTCTTAAAGTCACAGCCACAGACCGGATCATAATTGGCTGGGCACATCTCGGGGATGTCGGTACAAACTCCAAACCAAATAGCAGCCTTGGTGAGGCAGGTCCCAGTCTCGAGGAGGCAGAACTGACCACTACGACACGGAATCCTTGGATCATCTCCAGCCGTCAACTGACAACTTTCAGGAGATGGGGGGAGAGTAGGTTTCCTTTGAATGAGTAAGAGTAGTTTAGAAGAAAGAATAGTTAGACAAAGTGAGGCTTGGAAGATACAAACTGGACACATAAGAGCTTACTTCGTTGGGTGACGAGTGGGTCGCCTTTTACAGAACAAGAGGAAGTCGGTAAAGATGATGATGGAAGTATACAAGATATTAGTGAGCTGATATTAAGAGATGACAAATTTGAACACATCTTATGCACAAAAAATTAAGGATACCAAAACGATATTGACAAGGTATCCTTAGGTGATCACATGATATGCACAAGTTGTCATTGATTGCATACCTAGTAGGGTTCTTTGTTGGCCGCCTAGTTGGATTCCTTTGAATGAGTAGAGGGAGGGAGAGGTAAAAGAAAGAACAAATGTTAGACAAAGTGAGGTTTTGGAAGATAAAAACTGAACAAGTAGTGAACTTACTTCGTTGGGTAACGAGTGGGCCGCCTTAACAGAACAAGAGGAGCCAGTTTAAGATGATGATGGAAGTATACAAGATATGTTATGAGTTGATAATCAGAGATGACAAATTTGAACACATCTTTTGCACAAAAAATAAAGGATACCAAAACACATCGACAGGGTATCCTTATGTGATCACATGTATGTAGCATCAAGTTGGGCTTACCTGGTGGGATGCTTTGTCGGGCGTCTTGTTGTTGGTCTGCGGCTCGGGAATGGGGTGGTAGGGGCGTAGCTTGGACTTTCTGTAATGACAGAGAATGGCCTGAAGTTGGGGAAGGCGGAACACCGATCAACAGGCGCTCCAGCGGCAAGTAGAGATGCACTATTCTGGACATAGCCTCCTTGATTTAGAGGGAAGAAGAACTGACTAACACGAGTAGCAGCACCGTTGCTATTAGCACCTGTAAATGGAACTTCAGGCCAACCAGTATACACATTGTTATTTGGACTTCCTAGAAGATGCGCGTTATCACGATTTATGAAGATGAAAGAGAGGAGATAGTAACATATGTTAGACATATGGTTTGCAAGGGCAATCAAACAAAGGCAAATAAAGGCCAAAAGAGTAGTCAAATCACCGAGACTTCATATCAAACACACTACAAGTCACGACAAAACAATACCAACGCGGACTTTCCTGTCTTGGCAAAGCTTGCAAATCGGCTTTGCAATTCAGCGGTTACGCCCAACTCTGCATCCGTGGGTTCAACAAAGTCAGTGTCTTCATACCACCATTGGGTAGACGTCTCGTTGTAAGTTCCAAGACTGTAAGTTAGAAGCAAAGAGGAGAGGATGTGTGTTAGGATCCGAAGAAGATAACAAGTCTATTAGGCATCCTCTTGAAAGAACTTACAGCATGATCATATCACTTCCAAATGTAGCCCATTCAGATCCATCCGTGTTGTCAAACTCATCAAACAGTCCTCTTAAAGTGACGGAATCATAACTTGTAAGTGCTCCAAACTGATACAGGTAAACACTACCACCAACCAAACCAAGTCCATTGGCCATGTATGATGCGAACTGCCTCGATGGGCAGAAGGCGGTCATGTCACCTTGATATTGAGATTGAGCATTCATTAATGACCCGCCATAGTTACTAGGGGAATACATGTTCTTCAAGGCATTCACATTTCGTCCAGGCCAATCAGCTTGGATGGAGAGATGAAACTCGGTCAAGTTAGTAGCCACACCACTACCAAAAGGAGACGGGGGTACAAGCTGCTCATCTGCATAGGTTGTACTACCGACAATCATCTGTGACGGGATAATGTTCTCGGAATCACGAAACAGCTCACGTGGCCAGTCGGGCAACACCTCCTTATCCAAGATGGCCAATCCCATGTATCTTGCTGTCGTAATTTCCGATGCAGGGTAGAGTTCTGGATCGGACAACTCTTCGACAGAAGCAGCATCATAATCATCAAGGATATCTAATGTAATATCATATCCTTCATTGCCGGGAAGTAATCCATGTCCACCGGGGCGGTTATTACCGGCGAGGCATTCACCACTTGACATAATGGCACGATGGAATAATCCTTCCGCGGAAGGGTTGACGGAATGATAACATACAGAAGCGGAGCCGTCGCCCAGCCCCACCAATGTAACATCATTCTTGTTACCACCAAAGTAGGGGATAAACTTGTATATCCATTCGAGGGCAACGACTAGATTAAGTGGAGAGGAATGAACATGAGTAATGAAATGAACACATCATGTGCACATCATACTAACCACAAGAACAACTAATAACTTACTTTGATCATCAACTCCATTCATACCATTACTACCATCCTCGTCCGTAGCCATGAATCCAAACACACCTAATCGATAATTAATACTAATTACCATAACACCCTCTTCTCGTGCTAGATTATGTCCCCAACTGGGAGGCTGTGGTGCACCCTGAACATTAAATCCATTCCCAATTAATACCATTACACTTAATTCCGATTGTGGATTGGTACCCTTGGGTCGCCAGATGTTTAAATATAAACAATCTTCACTCTGTTCTTGATCTTGATAGAATGGCAAATTATCAATAGATTGATAACAGTATGGTCCGAAGTCTGTGGCATCAATGTATGGTGCACCTGTTGATCCATTAGCTTGACGTACTCCCGGTTGATAGGTATAATCATCTTGTGTAGTAGATGTACGTGATTTTGTGAAACGTGATGGTATGATACCAAATTGCAATCCTAAAAAGGCATCGACATTGTTATTACCATTACTACTTGCAAAGCGTGGATCTTCGTTGGTACCGATTACTAATCCTAGGGGTGTATCGACTGCTACATTCCCAATTGTTGAGGAGGTAGTAGCATCAGATGTGGCTGCCGCAAAGGATGAAGTATCCAATTGATGATGTGCAAGGCCGGGGATAGCAGCAGAAACAGCGGTAGTTGTTGCAAAAACTGCTACATTAAGCAGTAGAGTTCTCATTAATAAAATTTGTTTGATAGATTCGATCTGTTGTTTGTTTAGTTTGTATATATTTCTGGAGTCTATATTGTAGTATTCGATCTTAAAATTGTTGATCTTTTGCAGTTGATTATTGTATTTATTGTGATACTTTTTTAGGATGTATCGATCGTAACAAGATGGTTTAGTCAGGCCTCGTCAACTATCTTGCCTTTATGCTCGATTATATCACTATTTGAGACTCTCGGTGATGTTGATAGGCCGCTGCTGGTATTTGCCATATCTTAGCTGCTCTTGCTTGCTTCATTTGATCTCTTTATGTCTTAAAAAGATACCGAAAGAGGTCTATCCTTAAAGTACAGCTTTCATGAGAGTAGATAAGTATCTACCTGTCTTTGTGGGAAACTAAAAGTAGGCAAAAATAAAAATACAACCACCTAATAAGCGGCTAATTGAATGAATCTCCTCATACATACGGCTCTACAGGGTCTCGCCACCATTGCTATGTAGAGTATTCCATGGTATATTCTCCACTGATCACTATTAGGAGAGTTTAAGTAGATACAGTTATCAATATTTTAGAGAGCAATTGTCGACGATAAAAAATCACTAAGTATCTTCAGTTTACCCTAGGTAACTCCAACGTCTATAAATTGTGCTCCTCCTGCGGTCCTTTTAAGAATAAATTGGCGATAAAACGTTAATGTATTGAGTACACTAAGGTAAAGATTAGTAAAGTGTGGCGAGTCACCTTTAGAAGTGGAAGAACTGGCCGATTGAGCGATTTTAGGCGAGCACAAAAAAAGGATATAAATGGACACTCTTTTAAATGTACATGGTTGCAAAGTAGGTAGTCTAGTAGAGAGATGAAGAGGCAACAAAAGCAATCGGCTAATCATCATTGAATGGTGTTGTTGATCGGCTCCTCCTTTTATTAAGCCTCCTTTCTATTGGGCTCAACAAGTGACGTCGAAATAATCTTACACAGATCACGTTCAAAAATTAAAAAAAATAGCGTTGAGGGCTGATTACAAATCCTAACAATAATGATGGTTGTATTAAGCGTTGGATGAATAGAAGTGCTTATATTTATGCAGCCTTTGCAATTCCGACAATAAAGTATATCGCACCCACTACATATTCAACCACCTTTATAATTTGCAATGTCAAAACAAAATCAATTGCTCGAGCGTGTGCACACAATTAAAACGATATGATGGTCGTAATAGTTGCAATAATGATCCGGATATTCGATAATAGTCAAAACATACAATGGCTATCGTTTATTGGTTAGTTTGACGCCGCATACTCATTGCACTAAGCACTACAACAATCTCAAAATTAGTGGCTGATGTGTATCCACAACACAGATACACTACTACACACCACCGCTTGCCATCATTCAACAAACCCTACAATGATAGAATCAATATAATATACGATATCTATCGTCGGTGGTATTAGATTATTGATGGCATTGGAGATGTGATATATATTTGATTCATATTACAAGAACAAAATATTGCATGCATAACAGCAGCGGCCTCCGTTCGACAACTCTCTACACGGATCAATACATCGGCCAAGGAAGTATACGACAATCAACTTTGGATATATGAGAATGGTTTCTACTAGGTAGGTATGGTTGTATTGGGGTAGTATCCGAGAGAATGATAAATGTACATATGATATGCACACAAAAACAAATAAAAGATATTGGAGGAATGAGAGTATAGATAAAGATAAAACTATAGGTACGCCCTAGATATCTACTGATTACTTGTTACTTTAATCGTTACTTTAATTATTGTACATATACTACTTCTTCTTTCTGAAGTACTCCTTTGCAACTGCTCTATATATTGCTTTATCTGTGTAGCTAAGTTTTTGATATCTTTCCAAGGCTTCTTGTTGGACTCCGGTTGGGCCTTGTCCTGATTGATTCTTTGTCTGTTGTTTCATATACATGGGTTCTAGTCTACTACTCTCTTGACGATTGTGATACACATGAAACCAATAATCTAAGAAATCATTTAAAGTATTAAATGTTCGATTGAGACGATGCTCCTCACTAACTTGAAATCTAATAACATCCCAGCCATCAGAAGTTGAGTATTCCTTCTTCTTCTCCTTCTTCTTATTATTATCATCGATCCACTCACGGTGATTCTCCTTCATGATATAAAAATTAATTACATCAATGTAGTAACAGTGCCACATAGCAACATTCTTATCATTAATCGTCTCAAAGTCATGACGCCATACAGCAACACTACTTAGCAAATGTAGCCCTTCCGACGACAACACCATCAATTAAAGAATGTATTATTGTAACCCAATTTGTATCATTCTATAGCATCGTATCATTTAATACATCCGCAGTGTATCTATTTTGATTTTGAACTTAATAAATGATGCACTATCTTGTAGTAGTAATACTGTGTATTCTTTACTTGATATATCCGTAGTGATATGCAGCATCAACGCTATCTCTGCTAATACATGATTGTTTCAATAGAACAAATGTATGAGCAGCAAAGTTATAATATGTTTGCCAATAGCCACTGCCATGGCCATGAATTGCAATTGATACTAAGGCTAGTCCATACACCTAACACCGGGTAAACTGCTCCCGCCTAAGCGGACTACGGTCGACTGTAACAAATAAGAGACAGTCAGTATCTATTGTATGTATATGAGATAGAATCCAACAATTGAGACAGTGAACAATTTTGACGAACAACAACTCATATTTGTGTTAGTACTGGGACAAGAGAGGTCTGTGCAGGTCCGCGTCTATATTTAATATTTACATTAAGCAGAATCAAAATACTCGAGGAGAGAGCAAACATCAAGACACAAGATGATATCAGATGATGGCGACGGTAGTACTTCATTCAAACCATTTGCAGGAGAATCAGATTATATCGATGAGGATTATGATATAGACATACCAACACCAGCTCCATTTTTAGAGGTCTCTTTGCAACAACTCAAAGCGAAATTAGATTCTACACCACATGAAATGAAATCGTCACTCGTCTATGCACAACAACAAGTTAGTCCAGAATTAGTTAATGATGAGCATCTACTTGGATTCTTATATGCAGAGAAGTTTGATATTGATGTGAGTGTAGGTGTATGAGTTGCTCCCTCGGATAGAAAGTGATGTGCACATGAAATGTTGTATGTTCTCGTTGCAATGTTCCTTCTCTCAACATTCAGTTCTCCTCTCAGCTTGCACTAAAGAGATTACTACGATATTGGACGAATCGGCACAAGTTATTTGGTGATAAATACACAAAGCCCCTTACATTATACGGTACGTCGTCTAGAGTTTATGTGGTGTATGTGCATATCATGTGTGCATATCTTATGTGTTCTACTTTTCTACATTTGCAATGAATAGGAGCAATGAGCGATCGGTTAGAATCTATAAGAAAAGGGTTTCTAATTCTACTACCAGTATTAGATGAAAAAGGACGAGCAATAATCTATTCACAACCAACCTTGATGGGTGGTGAAAAGGAAATAGTCGAAGAGGTGAGTTTTTTGACTCATATCATATGCCATATGTCTAAGCATAGGACTAATAGCTTTTGTTCAACTCAATCCTATCTTGATAATACATAGACGCTCCAAGTTTGGTGGTACTTGATTCATGTGGCAATGGAGAATCCAAGCGTGAGGAAAAACGGCTTCATAATGTTGGGGGATATAAAAGAGATGAGGCTTCGCCATTTTAACCCGAAACGGATATTAGCAATGCTCAAATCAGGAGAGAACGACTTTCCCATCCGATTACAATCGTTAGATTTATGCAATCCAATGGTCATCTACCCTTTCGTGGCACCTGTCGTGAAAGCTATGTTATCATTAAGATTACGACAATTGCTCATGGTACACAGAGGAACGAGTGAGATGGTGCTGGAGAGTCTTAATGCTTGCTCACTGCCCAACTATGGTATACCTACAAACTTGGGTGGTAATCTTGATGTGTCCCTCGAGGCCTTTGTCAGGGCAAGACTTACCATTGAAGGGAGTGGAGGAGCTGAAGATGTAGACATTAGTTCCAATAGCAGTATATCAGATGTCAGTATGATGAGTCAAAGTGATATGGAAGCACAGCCTTTATCTTCAGACTCCACCAAGTCAAGCCCCATGATTACACTGGCACCAGTAGTTTCAGCAGCTAGTATTCCGCAAGCTAGTACCATTCAAAACACTGAATCCAGAGCAGAAGAAAGAAAGATGAAGTTTAAGATGCATCCGGAAAGTCCGCGTAGTATTATTTTTTCATGTGCATGTGTGTGTTTTTAATCAAGGTCTCGGTGGAGTTGGGCGCTTTGTTTGACTGTCTTTACACCAAACTGTACTAACATAAGTTACCATTTTCTCTTTTTCATCAACATAAATCGTTACAACACGCATCTTCCAGGGCAGACACGGTGATAGTCGAATGAACAAGGCAGTCAAAGCTAGACAACAGGATCCTAAAATGTCCTTGCTTGCGGCATTATTACATGGAGGCTTTATCTTTCCCCAACTATATACACCTGGAGTTAAAACGACTCATGTGAAAGATATGGAGGGTGTAACGGTCTATCAAAGGAAGAACCAACTAAATCGAAGATTAAGAGAAGAGAGGAATCGAAAGACAAAACCAGAGGTGGGAAAAGCCGCATGAGAGATGTATGTATATTATATGTATCTTTGTTTGCTATATGTAAAGTCTAAATGTTAAAAAGAGTGTTCATTTATTGTGCATTGGGTAAAATAGTAAGTACCTTATAAACTTTAGAATTTCTTACCAATATTAATCGTCCACCTCTAAAGTTCACCATCCCCAATCTTGTCAATGTCTTCTTTCACGTTATTAATCGTACGTTCAATTAGCTTTTCACCTATATATCGTTCTTCAATCTTATTACCATCCTTTTCTAGTGATTGGATTGTGATACGTTGCCCATTCTGCACTATTGTTTTTGTGGATCTGGAGGTGTATGTGCCACTAGAACTGCTAGTTGTGCTACTACTAGAAGAGGAGGTTCGTCGTCCTCTACTCGTGGATGTGGTTGTTGTACTACTACTTCGTGTACTATAGGAAGTTGACGTTCTTGATCGTCGTCCACCGACATTCGATGTAGTTTGGATATTAATATTCATTTCGGGCATTACCTTTTTGATTGTATTCCATATAATACCACCACCTCCATTGTTTGTATTTGAGCCTGCAGTCTTTCTTTGTTGATTGTTATTAGTACTACCTCCTCCTCCTGTCTCAAAGTGCTTGTTGAACAAGTCATCTAGATTCGAAGCTGCCTCTGCAAAGAAGGGATCATTCTTAAACAAGTCATTGAATTGAGCAAATGGATCACGACGCGGCCTATGTCGCTGTCTACTACCCTGTCCTCTATTTGACCATTGGAAATCAGAGAACTTAGTTCTTCCACCTCCTCCACTGCCACTATACTTTAACTGATTATCATAATCTCGTCTCAATCCCTCATCGGACAATACTTCATATGCCTCGGATATTTCACGAAACTTGATGGTGGATTCTTCTTCATTACCTATATTACGATCTGGATGATGTTGTACTGCCAATTTTCGGTAAGCTTTTTTAATATCTTTTAATGTTGCGTCTTGTTTTAGTTCTAGTATGTCGTAGTGTGTCTTTTGCTTTGCTCCTTCTACAAATATTGATGATGTTGTTGTTGTTGATATAGTAATCAAGTAATAGAAGAGGAGGCAATATGACGCCAAGAAGCATAGTGATCTCATCATAAAGTATGTTGAGTTAATTTAGATGTGGAATGTAGCATTGAAAAGATCTATCCGTCGGTATCTTTGAATTATTCGATATATATAGATGCCACAGCTATGGGAGTACTACTATTCGAACAAGCGTTAAATACTGATGTAGAGATGTTATTGACGGTATACCGCAATGATTATTGATTTTCTATATGCCAGTTTGAATTGGTATGCCAACAATCAACTCATCATATTGACATAAAAGTGATACTTAGGTTTAACATATCGTCGTCTAGCTAGTCGACCAAGTGGAGGGAAGTTAGAGACTTCCATCCGATGGTATCTTAACAAGACTCTAAACATCGAACGTTTCTTGCATTCTTTCATAGGACCTCATCTGTGCAATCTCTAGATTGGTTACCTCATCAAATCTCCTCAAAGGCCGACGGGGTAGTCCAGGGATGTTAGTATCTAATAAAAGAACCGGCGTCTCGGGTGGAGGCGCTGATTCTGGCGTCCCCGGTGGAGTAATGCTTGCTCTTCTACTTGATCGGGTAGATCTCAGGTTGAAACTGAAACTACGAGATGATCGTCTTTGTTTAGAATGCCGCGTTGATGGTACTTTTTTCTGCGTCATGCGCGTCCTCAGTGTCGTTTGATCAATACGGTCGGTGAACTTGTGGAATCTCGAGCCACATCTGCAAGGAGCAAATATGTCTGAGTTGTCGTTCATAATGTTTTCTTTATCAGTCCTCATTCGATGGATAATTTCCGTCCTCTCTACCATGCAGATTTTACAGACCATTGTCTTGGCTGACTTCATACATTGAATCCGATCACCCTGCCATAGGACGGTTGGTTTCATTATCTCTTTCAGCTTCGCCTTGACCTGATTGCTATTACGTTCGTTTCTACACAGCTGTGCAAAATGCTTGGCATAAGCGTCTGCTCCCTTGTATCCTCCACTCCCCCTCCATTTATCATGTCCATACTTGGCCCTTCCTGACTCAATAACTTTCCACACATCCGTGGCATGTTGTTGAGTTCTCTTTTTCAAATAGTCTTGGGTCTTACCGATGTAACTCTTCCCAGTAACTCCACACTTGAGCTCGTAGACTACCATACTCTTCCTGCAACACCCACCGTACATGCAGTCTCCATTTGGCAGTAGAGACTTGACATTACAGTTGCATGGCCTGTCGGCTAGTTCACTGTCCATAATACCTTTCATAACTTTGTTGTTTAAATCACCATTTAATTTCTCGCCGAAGTTTGTGTGTTTTG
>Ga0214478_100001_pt1:80000-115916 | contig 115916 bp, 128 predicted proteins | sample M1_20Mar14CPVII9_2_FD_178001 | JGI IMG/M metagenome (GOLD analysis project Ga0214478, IMG submission 178001) | Marine eukaryotic communities from Monterey Bay, California, United States - M1_20Mar14CPVII9sort6BwellD7 | ecosystem: Environmental > Aquatic > Marine > Unclassified... | reverse complement strand
ATTAATTTTTCAAGTATTCCAAAACATATAGAAAATTTTTCAAGTAGTTTAAAATTTGATTCAAATGTTTTAAGATTCTTAGTTTTAAATAAAACTAGTAACGTAAAAAAATTTTAATTTTTTTTTACGTTATTACCTTGAATTCGAAATAAGCATATGATAATATCTATGTAATAGGTATTTCCTCAGTAGCTCAGTGGTAGAGCAATCGGCTGTTAACCGATTGGCCGTAGGTTCAAATCCTACCTGGGGAGTTTAAAATAAAATTATGAAAAATTATGAAAAATATGTTTGATCCTTTAAAGATTGGGGGTAAATCATTTTCTTCACGTTTAATGTTAGGAACTGGTAAATATAGAACTAGTGAAGATGCAATAGAAAGTATTAAAACAAGTGAATGTGAAATTGTTACAGTTGCTATTCGACGCTTACCTACAACTATCAACCAAGATAATATTAGCTTTCTTAAATCTCTAAATTGGGAAAAACTTTGGCTATTACCAAATACTGCAGGCTCACAAACAGCGGAAGATGCTATTCGTATGGCTTTTTTAGGGCATGAATTAGCTTGTCAATTGGGTCAAGAAGATAATTTTTTTGTTAAATTAGAAGTTATTTCTGATCCAAAATATTTATTACCCGATCCAATAGGTACCTTAAAAGCAGCGGAATTTTTAGTAAAAAAAGGGTTTACTGTTTTACCCTATATTAACGCTGACCCTATGTTAGCATTACATCTTGAAGACTTAGGTTGTGCAACTGTTATGCCTCTTGGTTCCCCAATTGGCTCTGGTCAAGGCTTAAATAATTTATCTAATCTTCAAATTATTATTGAGAATGCAAATGTTCCTGTTATTGTCGATGCCGGGATTGGTGCTCCAAGCGAAGCTACATTGGCAATGGAATTAGGTGCTGATGGTATTTTATTAAATACAGCAGTTGCCCAAGCAAAAAATCCTGAACAAATGGCTTTAGCAATGAAACTAGGAGTTCAATCAGGAAGATTAGGTTATTTAGCTGGTCGAATGGACAAAAAATATTACGCAACACCAAGTTCACCTGTTACACAAATTAGTCAACTAAAATAAATATTAACAAATTTAAGTATCCTATTTTTTGACTTTACAAATAAAAAGAATATTAATATTAAATAATTTTTATTTATTTATTATTAGTATTCTTTTTATTTATTTTTTATTTATTATTTAGCACCGATTTTGGAAGTAGCATAATATTTTTCGCGATTATGCTCTGCTTTTACGCTAGACTTATTTTTTTCATTTTCATTTGCTTCTTCTTGTTTTTCATCTATTTGCATGTTACTAAAATCTACATTAGAATTATCAAATTTAATCAAAATTTCTGGCGTATAAATATCATCAAATATTGGTGAATATACAGGTTTATTTCCATAAATATTTGGTTTTATCTTTTGCGTAATGTGTATTTCTGTACCTTCATAAATAGTATTACTTAAACAAGTTTCAGCTAATTTATCTTCTAAGAATTTTGTAATCGCACGACGTAAAGGACGAGCCCCGTAAATAGGATCATAACCTTCTTCTGTCAGGAAAAACCGTACCGCATTATCTATTTCTAGAATTGCACCTTGTTCTTTCAATCGTTTACTTAATTGATCTAACATTAAGCCACAAATTTGCCAAATGTCATGTTTTGATAAATGATTAAAAACAATAATATCGTCTATTCGGTTTAAGAATTCTGGACGGAAGAATTTTTTTAATTCTTCTTTTACTAATTCAGTTATTTTACTAAATTTTTCTTCATCTTCTGTTGTTACTTCTTTTTCAACTGGAGCTTGTAATGAAAAAGTTCCATCTGAATTAACTAATAACTCAATTTTTTTACTTTCTCTTTCTAAAGCTGATGCATCTAGTCGACGCCCAAATCCAATGTTTTCTTTTGAAAGAACAGGAGATTCTTTTTCAATAACTCGAGCACCTAAATTAGTTGTCATTACAATAATACAATTCTTAAAACTAACGTTTTTACCACTTGAGTCTGTTAAATGGCCATCATCTAATATTTGTAAAAATAAATTGAAAACATCTGGGTGTGCTTTTTCAACTTCATCAAATAAAACAATAGAATATGGTTTTTTTCTTACTGCTTCTGTTAGTTGACCCCCATCTTGGAAACCTACATAACCTGGTGGTGAACCAATTAATTTTGCAACTGTATGTCTTTCCATAAACTCAGACATATCAAACCGAATAAGATTTTTTTCATCATCAAACATATATTCGGCTAACGATTTTGTTAACTCAGTTTTTCCAACACCTGTTGGGCCGGCAAAAATAAAACTTGCAATTGGACGTTTTGGATCTTGGATACCAACACGTGCTCTACGCACCGCCTTCGAAACAGCAGTAATAGCATGATGTTGGCCAATAAGACGTTCGTGAAGAATACTCTCCATTAATTTTAAACGTTCATTTTCCGACTGATTAATTTTCGTTACAGGCACACCACTCCAGGCTGAAATAACTTTAGAAATATCTGATTCAGTAACTTGATCAAAACGTGGGCCATCTGGATCTGCGTATTTTGCATATCTTTCTTTACTAGTTAAAGCAAATCGCATTATTCGTAAATGAGTACGAACTTCTACTTCATGCTCAACTAGGGCTTTTGCCATACCCCAATCATTATTAATTACTGCATCGTTTTTCTCTTGTATAGTTTCATGTAGTTCTACAAGTAACTTTTGTAAACCTGTCGGTAATGAATTATTTCTTAATCTAACACGTGATCCTGCTTCATCAATAACATCAATAGCTTTATCAGGTAGATTACGATCTGCAATAAATCTACTTGAAAGCTTTGCAGCTTCTTCAAGAGCTTCATCTTTATAAGTTAAAGCATGGTGACGTTGGAATTCAGGTTTTAAACCTTTTAAAATGTCAATTGTTGTTTCGATAGATGGTTCTTCCACAACAATTGAATGAAATCTACGTTCTAATGCAGGATCTTTTTCAATATATCGGCGATATTCATCTAAAGTCGTGGCACCAATAACTCTTAATGTTCCACGAGCTAAAGACGGTTTTAAAAGGTTTGCTGCATCAACAGCTCCTTCAGCTGCACCTGCACCAACTAACGTATGGATTTCATCAATTACTAAAAGCGTTTTTCCATGATTATTGACTTCATCAATAATATGTTTCATACGCTCCTCAAATTCACCCCGATATTTTGTTCCCGCTAAAACAGAACCAAGATCTAAAGCGCGTACTTCATGATCATATAAAAATTCGGGGCAATCCATACCCTGCATTAATATTGCAAGTCCTTCGGCACAAGCAGTTTTACCAACCCCTGCTTCCCCCACTAGAACTGGGTTGTTTTTTCTACGACGCCCTAAGACTTTAACTAAAGCATTTATTTCTTCATCTCGACCAATAACAGGGTCTAACTTCTGATCTTTAACTTCTTGTGTAATATTTTCGGAATAAATATCTAAAGAAGGAGTTTTTAATCCGGATTTCTCACGAGCAATTGCCCATTTTTCTTGATCTGTTAATGGTGGTTTTAAAATGTCTTCTTGTTGTTCTTCAATATAAGTTAAAATTAAATGTCTTAGTTTTGGAACATTTATTTTTAATCTATCTAAAGTACGTAGTGCAATACCATCTGATTCATTTAGTAAAGATAATAAAACATGTTCTGTTCCAACATAATTTACACCTAAATCTTGACCTTCATGAATTGACATTTCTAATACACGCTTTGCGCGAGGAGTAAACGGTATTTCAGAAGCAACAAAACCAGTACCACGTCCAATATACTTTTCGATTTCTTTTCTTGTCTTTTTTAATGTTACGTTTATTTGGGCTAATGCACGGCCACCTATTCCATGGCGTTGACCAATTACACCAAGTAATAGTTGTTCTGTTCCCACAAAATTATGACCCATACGTCTAGCTTCTTCTTGTGCTAACATAATTACTTTGATAGCACCTTCGGTAAACTTTTCAAACATCCCATTTCCTTATTCATTTTTATAGAATAAAAATGATATCTTATATCGCTAGTAAGTTCTTTTTCTATTCACGTTAAAATTATATGAGTATATAATTATAACCTGTATAAATAATTATACGTTAATTATCACATTTTTTATATAGTTGCATAATAAATTGATTTTAACTATACTAGTAGAGTAATGTGAACATTTGTATTTTTGGCGGTATGGCCAAGTGGTAAGGCAGTGGATTGCAAATCCTCTATCCCCAGTTCGAATCTGGGTGCCGCCTTGAAAGATAATTCAATACTATTGCTTTTTTAGATACAATAAGATATAATAAAGTATATACTTTTAAAGGGGACGTGGTGGAATTGGTAGACACGACGGACTTAAAATCCGTTGCCTAGTGATAGTGCGTGAGGGTTCAAGTCCCTCCGTCCCCATTTTTGTAGCTTTAGTATACTAAAGCTACACTATAAATTTTTAATATTTTAACTGTACGTGTATAGAAAATTTTCAAAAGAGGAAAAATAGCGATAAACATTTTATTCTAAAATGTAGCGGCAAGAATCGTCTCTGTATCTGTAGAGACTTTTTTTAGAAAAAAATAAATTTTTTAATCTTTTTAAGAAATTTATTTTATTTAAATAGTAGGTTAATTAAAAAATATATTCTTTCTTATAAAATTTTTTAAAGATAGGCTTCGTTTTGGAGTTATGTCCCTCATTTTTTATTTTTTCCTAAGAATAAAAACACAAATAAAATTTTAAATTATGAAATAACTAAAATATATAAAAATGTTTATAAAATTAATATTTTAGCTGTATGATAAGAATATTTTAAATTCTTTAAATATAGGTTTATTATATATTTAAAGAATTTAAAATATTTTTAATTGAGTTTTTCTTTGTATTTTTTATATTAAGTTAATTTTCCTTCTAATAGCTTTTGTAAGTTTTCTAATGCTTCTTTAATTGAGTCAGAAGATGCAGTAGTATTAGATACTGTTTCACGAACATTGCTTATTGCTGATTTGATTTCTTCTTTTTGTTCTTCAGTACAATCAGTAAGTTCATCCGCATCCATTTTTTCCTCTACTGTTTTGCAGAAGTTTGTAGCAGTCAATGTTAAATCAGTTTTTTCTTTTTGTTCTTTATCAACTGCTGCGTATTTTTCTGCTTGTTCTAACATAGTGTCAATATCATTTTCTGATAAATTCGAACTACCTTGAATTGTTACAGTCTGTTCTTTTCCTGATTCATTTTCTTTGGCAATCACAGATAATAACCCATCCACATTAATATCAAATGTTACTTCAATTTGTGGGCGACCTTTTGGAGCTTCAGGAATTCCTTCTAGTTTGAAGTTTCCTAAACTCTTGTTCCCGCTAACAACTTCTCTTTCGCCTTGTAATACGTGAATCTCAACATTTGTTTGATTATCTGCTGCGGTAGAAAATAATTCGGATTTTTTAACCGGAATTGTTGTATTACGTGCAATCAATTTTGTCATAATACCACCAACTGTTTCAACACCAAGTGACAATGGTGTAACATCTAACAATAAAATATCTGTTATTTCACCAGCTAAAATACCTGCTTGAATGGCTGCTCCAATCGCAACAACTTCATCAGGATTTACTGATTTGTTAGGTTTTTTCCCAGTTAATGATTCTACTAATTGTTGAATTGCTGGAATTCTAGTTGAACCACCTACTAATACAACTTCATCTATCCCAGATTTGTCTACCTTTGCATCTTTTAATGCCTTTTCAACCGGAATACGGCAACGATCGATTAAATCTTTACATAAAGTCTCAAATTTTTCTCGTGTTAACTCTTGCTGAATATGTTTTGGGCCAGTTTTATCTGCTGTGATAAATGGTAAATTAATTGTTGTTGTTTCGACATTAGATAATTCCATTTTTGCTTTTTCAGCCGCTTCAGTTAAACGTTGTAAAGCCTGAATATCTTTAGTTAAATTTGTTCCTTCTTTTGCCTCAAAATCTTCTACTAACCAACGAACTAAAGCTTTATCAAAATCATCACCACCTAAATTAGTATCACCAGCTGTTGATAATACTTCAAATATACCATCACCAACTTCTAAAACTGAAACATCAAATGTCCCCCCGCCTAAATCAAAAACTAAAATTGTTTCATTTTGTTTTTTATCTAAACCATATGCTAAAGAAGCTGCGGTAGGCTCATTAATAATTCGTAAAACTTCGATTCCAGCAATTTTCCCCGCGTCAACGGTTGCTTGTCGTTGCGAATCATTAAAATAAGCAGGTACTGTGATGACAGCTTTTGTAACGTCTTGTCCTAAATATTCTTGTGCATCTGTAATTAATTTTCTTATAACTTGTGCTGAAACTTCTTCTGGACTGAAATCTTTATTTAATGAAGAACATTTAATTTTAATATTCCCATTATTATCTTTAATTACTTTATATGGCAATTCTTTTGATTCTTCCGAAACTTCATCTGCTTTGCAACCTATAAACCGTTTCACAGAGAAAAATGTATTTTCTGCATTTACCACAGATTGTCGTTTAGCAAGTTGACCAACTAATAATTCTTCTTTTTTTGTATATGCTACAATTGATGGCGTTGTTCTAAAACCTTCTGCATTAGTAATTACAGTTGGTTGTCCACCCTCAATAGCAGCCACTACAGAATTTGTTGTTCCTAAATCAATTCCTACTACTTTATTCATATAATTATTTAACTTTTTATAAATTTATGTTTGCTATTATATATTATACACCATACGCGTAAGTAAATATATTTACAAAGTATATAATTAGTTAGTACTTTTTTAATATTATTAACAGTAACTTTTACATATTTCACGTAATAGTTTACATATAAATTATAATATTGTATATATTTCTTATATAGACAAAATCTTTTAATTTTTTTAAAGTTATAAGATAGTTTGATAGTTATGATTATCAAAAAATTTATTTCTAAATTCATGACAGTTAAATTTTATTACTATTAATATATATAAGTATTTTTGGAGAAAAATATTGTGTCTTTAGGTTTATTAGGAAACAAGATTGGAATGACCCAAATATTTGATGAATCGGGAAATATCATTCCAGTTACAATTTTAAAAGTTGGGCCCTGCGTAATTACACAAGTTAAAACGACATTAAATAATGGGTATAACGCAATTCAAGTTGGTTATGGTAATGTACCATCAAAGTCATTAACACAACCTCAATTAGGGCATTTACAAAAGTCAAATATTCAACCATTAAAATATTTAAAAGAATTTCGTGTAAGTGATCCGGCTGAATTCAATGTTGGGCAAGTATTAAATGTTGAATCATTTGTTGCTGGAGACTTAATAAATGTTACAGGGAAAAGTATTGGTAAAGGCTTTTCTGGTCTTCAAAAACGTCATAATTTTGCAAGAGGTCCTATGACTCATGGGTCTAAAAATCATAGAGCCCCTGGTTCAATTGGGATGGGTACATCACCAGGGCGTGTTTTACCAGGAAAAAAAATGGCTGGTCAAATGGGTAATAAAGTGACAAACATTAAAAAATTAAAAATTGTTCAAGTAAATAACGATGAAAATATTTTAGTTGTTAAAGGAGCTGTTCCCGGTAAACCTGGAAATTTACTTAGTATTGTTTCCTCAAAATAATGTATAAACATATGATTAAATAAATAAACATTAGGAAAAATAATACATGACTGTTGAAAAAAATATATACTATATACGATATCCTGAAGATAAAGATGGGAAAATAAACTATGAAATCAAACTTAACCGAGTAGCAGAAGAGTCAGGTAATTATTTAATTCACCGAGATATCTTAAGACACCAACTCTCACAAAAGCAAGGAACGGTTGCAACAAAAACGAGAAGTGAAGTTCGAGGTGGTGGTAAAAAACCTTGGCAACAAAAAGGTACAGGTAGAGCTCGGGCAGGATCAAGCCGTTCTCCACTATGGAGAGGTGGTGGTGTTATCTTTGGGCCAAAACCTAAAACAACTAAGTTAAAATTAAACAAAAAAGAACGTAGATCGGCCTTACAAACTTTATTGTACAATAAAAGGGACAATATAGTTGGATATCTTGGTGATATAGAATCTAAGGAAATAACACCAAAAGAATTTCGTGAAGCGTTTAACAGAACAATCGAATCACGTAAATTACCTAAAAACCCAAAAGTTTTAGTAGTTGTTTCTAAAAAAAGTCCTTCTATAAAAAGAGCATATAACAATCTAAAAAATGTTGAACTAATCGCATCTTCAAGTTTAAATACTTTAAGTTTATTAAAAGCAGACCTTATTATGATCACACCATCAGCAATGAAAAATATACAGGAGATTTATTGTGATTAATTCTTCATACCTTAGTGATATTAGTATGAACATTATAAAATATCCGATTATTACGGATAAAGCCACAAGATTATTAGCAAACAATCAATATAGTTTTGTTGTAGACCCTAAATCTGATAAACCTTCAATTAAAGCGGCAATTGAATACTTATTCAATGTTAAAGTTATAAAAATTAATACAGCCCATTTACCAAAAAAGAAAAAACGAATTGGTCAATATATGGGTTGGAAATCACATTATAAAAAAGCAATTGTAACGTTATCAGAGGGTGATACGATAAACTTATTTGCAGAAGAAAATTAACAATTATATAAATTAATCAAGTTTATGAGTATTCGTCTTTATAAAGCCTATACACCAGGGACACGTAACCGAGCCCTTTCATCTTTTTCAGAAATAACAAAGGATAAACCAGAAAAAAGTTTAGTTAAAAAAAATCATCGAAATAAAGGTAGAAATAACAGAGGAGTTATTACTATACGACATAGAGGTGGTGGTCATAAAAAACAATACCGGATAATTGATTTTAAACGTAATAAATACAATGTGCCAGGGCTTGTTCATTCAATTGAATATGACCCAAACCGTAATGCGCGCATTGCATTATTACATTTTCAAGATGGTGAAAAACGCTATATCCTACACCCGAATAATTTAAATGTTGGTGATACAGTTTTATCTGGAAAAGGTGTATCTATTGACGTTGGTAATACTTTACCATTAGAAGAAATACCTTTAGGAACATCTGTTCATAATATTGAATTAATCCCTAATCGTGGCGGGCAAATTGTTCGTTCAGCAGGAACATCGGCAAAAATTTTAGCTAAAGAAGGTGATTTTATTACTTTACGTTTACCATCTAAAGAAATTAGATTAATTCGAAAAGAATGTTTTGCCACAATTGGAGAATTAAGTAACAATGATGCATTTTTAGTTCAAAGTGGCAAAGCTGGTCGTACACGTTGGTTAGGAATACGCCCAACCGTTCGGGGTTCAGTGATGAATCCATGTGATCACCCTCATGGGGGTGGAGAAGGGCGAGCTCCAATTGGCCGTAGTAGACCTTTAACGCCATGGGGGAAACCAGCGTTAGGTAAAAAAACACGGAAAACAAAAAAATTGAGTAATGCTTACATCCTTCGACGATGTTCATAATTATTTTATAAAAAAATTTATTAATAATATTCTCAAAAATGTCAAGATCATTAAAAAAAGGACCTTTTGTTGCTTATCATTTATTAAAAAAAATTAATAAAATGAACGCGGAAGGAAAAAAAGATGTAATTACAACTTGGTCACGTAGCTCGACTATTTTACCGAATATGGTGGGGTTTACTATAGCTGTATATAACGGAAGACAGCACGTTCCAATTTTTATCTCTGACCAGTTGGTTGGCCATAAGCTTGGTGAATTTGTTTCGACAAGAACATTTAAATCACATATTAAGGCAGATAAAAAAACACAACGTTAAGGAAAAACTAAATATGGCACGATTAGAATTAACATTAAATTTTCCAAAAAATTTTGAAATTAAAACCTTTAATGTTAAATCTGAAAAAAAGTTATCTCCACTTGCAAAGTTAATATTGCAAAGTGTTCGGTTTAAACATTTTTATTATGTGCGTGATGATATATCTTATCTCTTAAAATCTAATCCTATTGAACGGGATTTTCTTTTACAAGCTTTATATTCAATTGTAATTTCTTTACAAAATAATTTATCTATAAATTTTTTTGATATGTGGATTTATGAAATTTATATCAATAAAGTTTCAATTCATAATAAATTTATGAATCAAAAATTTCAAAATCTAGAACCTAGTGAATATATCACAATTAAATTAGCTTATGGAAATAATGTTTCTCAAGAGAAAAAATAATATTTCAACATTAAAAAAGATTTTCTAGAAAACTTAGACATACGTAAAACTATTAAGGAAATTCTATTATGTCGAATGGTCAATCAGTAAAAGCAGTAGCAAAATATGTGCGGATATCACCGCATAAAGTAAGGCAAGTTTTAGACCAAATCAGAGGTCGTTCATATCAAGAAGCATTAATGATATTAGAATTTTTACCTTATGATGCGGGTTCCCCAATTTGGCAAGTAGTACATTCTGTTGCAGCAAATGCGAAAAATAATTATAATTTAGACAAAAAAAAATTAATTATTTCAGAAATTTTTGCAGATGAAGGTCCAAAACTAAAACGTATTCGACCACGTGCCCAAGGTCGAGCTTTTAAGATTTTAAAACCAACTTGTCATATTACAGTGGTTGTAAAATCAATTAGTTAAGAAAATAAGAATTAAGGATTTTTTCTATGGGACAAAAAACACATCCTTTGGGATTTCGTTTAGGTATTACACAAGAACATCGGTCAGCTTGGTATGCAGATTTTAAACATTATTCATCATTATTAGAAGAAGATGATAAAATTAGAACATATCTTAATAAATTAGCAAAATTTGCTAGTATTTCAAATATCCATATTAACCGAAATGGCTTAGGTGATCAAATTGAATTAAATATTGAAACAGGTCGACCAGGCATATTAGTTGGGGAAAATGGCTCTGAAATTAAAACATTAGCAGCTAACATTAAAAAGTTCATACCGAATAACCGTCAAATTACAATCAATGTTGTAGAAGTTGAAAATATTAATTCAAGTGCTTCGCTTATCGCTGATCTTGTCGTGCAGCAATTAGAAGATCGTGTTGCTTTTCGTCGTGCAATTCGTGAAGCATTAAAATGTGCCCAAGATAATGAAGTAAACGGTATTAAAGTTCAGGTATCTGGTCGTTTAAATGGAGCAGAAATGGCTAGAACTGAGTGGATTCGAGAAGGTCGAGTTCCATTACAAACTTTAAGAGCTGACATTGATTATTCGACAAAAGAAGCAAATACAATTTATGGAATTTTAGGTGTAAAAGTTTGGTTGTTTAAAAATGAAATATTAAAATAATAATAAAAACACAAGAAAAGAATTAAAAAAGTAAAATTATTCATTCATCTAATTTCATTATGTTAAGTCCAAAAAGAACAAAATACAGAAAATACCATCGTGGAAGAATGCGTGGTAAGGCAACTCGAGGAAATGAAGTTTCGTTTGGTAAATATGGGTTACAAGCTTTAGAACCATCATGGATTACGTCACGTCAAATTGAGGCAACAAGACGAACAATCACTCGTTATACTAAACGTGGGGCATCTTTATGGATCCGTATATTCCCTGACAAAACTGTAACAGCACGAGCTGCAGAATCACGAATGGGATCTGGTAAAGGTGCAGTAGATTATTGGGTTGCAACAGTAAAACCTGGGACAATTTTATTTGAAATTAGTTCTGTTCCAGAAGAAGTTGCACGGGCTGCTTTTAATTTAGCAGCTTATAAATTACCAATCAAAACAAAATTTATTATTAGAAACGATAATTAATAACATATGAAGGTATCTAACTCTAACAGTAAGGGCAATATGTCAATGTCAACTCAGGAATTGATTAAAGAGCTGAAAGAGGCGGAAAAAGTATTATTTGATTTGCGATTTAAAAAAGCTACCCGCCAACCGTTTAAACCTCATGAAATCAAAGCTACCAAAAAAAGAGTAGCGACATTAAAAACTATTTTAAGAAGTAAATTTCTAGATTAATTCTGAAAATAAAAATCTAACTTGGGCTTTGATGAATTGGTACTGCAAAATTAGACATGTACGAAATATTCTAATTATTTACGCACAAGTTTATTCTTACCAACTAATAAACAAATTGAACTAAAAATAGTAAATAAAGTTCAATTTTTAAAAAACAATATCTTACTCAAGAGTCTGATGAAAAAATTAAATAGAAGTTTTAAGGAGTTTTAAAATGCCTGTAAAAGAGAAAATTGGTATTGTTGTCAGTAATAAAATGCAAAAAACTGTGGTTGTAAAAGTTGAAAGCCGTTACCCACACCCGATGTATTCAAAAACAATGATCAAAACACGTAAATATTTAGCTCATGATGAAATGAGTGAATGCAATATTGGTGATCAAGTTTTAGTAACAGAATGCAGACCACTTAGTAAAAAGAAACGTTGGTCAGTATCTAAAATTATTTCAAAATCATCGTTAATTACTTAAGATTATCTTTTTATGATTTATCCACAAACAATGTTAACTGTAGCTGATAATACAGGTGCAAAAAAAATTATGTGTATTCGTGTCCTAGGTGGAAACCGAAGATATGGGAAAATTGGTGATACAATTATTGGTGTTGTTAAAGAAGCTATACCAAATATGCCAATTAAAAAATCAGATGTTATCCGTGCAGTTATAGTACGAACATCTAAAACTATTCGTCGAAATGATGGTATGTATATTCGATTCGATGATAATGCAGCTGTGCTGGTAAATACTGAAAATAATCCACGCGGAACTCGTGTCTTCGGGCCTGTTGCTCGTGAAATTCGAGATAAGAATTTTTCTAAAATTGTTTCTTTAGCTCCGGAGGTTTTATAAATGTCAAAGGATAAGAAAATACATGTTAAAATTGGTGATAATGTAAAAATTATTTCTGGTTTTGATAAAAATAAAACAGGTCAGGTTACTAAAATTTATCGTAATACTGGAAAAATTTTAGTGAAAGGTATTAATTTTAAGTTTAAACATATTAAACCAAACACAGAAAGTGATGTTGGAGAAATAAAACAATTTGAAGCTCCAATCCATCATTCCAATGTTAAATTAATTTAAATAAAGAATATGCGTAGTCAACATTCCTTAGAAGAAATTGCAGAATTATATGGTCTATTAGAAAATATAAAGAAAGAATATGAAGATGGAATTCATTCTGTATTAAGAAAAAGTAATCCAGAATTATTTTCGAACCCCCATACTATTCCAAAACTTAAAAAAATCAGTATTAATAGGGGTTTAGGGTTAGCCGCCCAGAATACTAATATTTTAAAGAAAAGTATTACTGAATTTACTCGAATAACAGGTCAAAAACCTTTAATTACAAGAGCCAAAAAAGCTATTGCTGGGTTCAAAGTTCGAGAAGATATGGAGTTAGGATTATCAAGTACATTACGTGGTGAAAAAATGTATAGTTTTCTTACTAAACTAATCTTTTTTACCTTTGCACAAATTCGTGATTTTAGAGGATTATCTGTTAGAAGCTTTGATAAGGCAGGTAATTATACGTTTTCATTAAAAGAACAATTAATTTTCCCAGAAATTGAGTATGATGATGTAGATCAAATTCAAGGTTTAAGTGTAACTCTTGTTTTAGATTCATCGACACCTAAATCTCGTTCTAAAACCGTTGATCGAGTTTTAAATGGTATGATTTTATTAAAGTTTTTACGATTCCCTTTAAATGATTGTGGATATTATGATAAATATTCTTCTCTTGGAGAAATTAATCAAGTATGGGATAAGAAAAAACACTTACGTCGTAAACGTTGGTCACAAGAATAAATAAAACAAGATTAAGGAGTTACTAGTGGTCACAGATAATATTGCCGATATGTTAACCCGTATACGAAATGCAAATATGGTGAAGCATCAAATTGTTGAAATACCAGCAACAAAAATGTCAAAAGCGATAGCAGCTATTCTTAAAGAAGAAGGTTTCATTGAAAATTTTGAAATTTATAGTGAAAATTTATACAATTATTTACTACTTTCATTAAAGTATAAAGGTCAATCTAGAGAAAGGGTTATTACTAAGATTAAACGAATTAGTAAACCTGGTTTACGAGTTTATGCGAATTCGAAAACGTTACCTAGTGTTTTAGATGGTTTAGGAGTTGCTATTCTTTCAACATCGAAAGGAGTAATGACTAATAATAAAGCAAAAGAGCTTGGAATTGGTGGTGAAGTTTTATGTTATATTTGGTAATTGGAGTAAATAGATAATATGTCACGAATTGGAAAACTACCAATTAAAATACCAACAACTGTAGATGTTACAAATAATAACTCACTTTTAAAAGTAAAAGGTAAATTTGGAACATTAGAACGAACAATACCTGAAATTCTGGGAATTGAACAAAATGATGGTACTTTAATTGTAAAATTAAAAAAAGAAACACGCGTTAATAAAGCTTTACATGGTTTATATCGAACATTAATAAATAATATGCTTATAGGTGTTTCAGAACAATTTCTTATAACTCTTACATTACAAGGTGTAGGTTATCGAGCTAGTGTTCAAGGAAAATCTCTTGTATTAAACTTAGGCTTTAGTCATCCTGTAAATATTGATATACCAGATGGGATAACTGTTGAAGTTGTTCAAAATACAACGATTAATATAAAAGCATGTGATAAAGAACAACTTGGTTTATTTGCATCGAAAGTACGAGCATGGCGTCCACCAGAACCTTATAAAGGAAAAGGAATACTTTACCAAGGTGAACAAATTTTACGTAAAGCTGGTAAATCTGGTAAATAATAAAAATTACTAAGTTCTAAAAAAAGTATACTATGAAATTTTCAAAAAGAGTTTTATTAAGACTTAAAAATAAAAATAAAAAATTAAAGCCGGATAAATACAAAAAATTAAAGCGCGAAAGTGTAAGAGGATTAATAAAAGGTACGGTTGAACGACCACGCTTATCAGTTTTTCGTTCTAACGAAAATATTTATGCACAAATTATAGATGATACAACATCTAAAACGCTTGTTTCATGCTCGACTTTAGACCGTGATATTAAACTTAAAACAGATAATGGTCGTACATGTAATGCTTCAAGACTTATGGGGGAAAAATTAGCGGAATTAAGTAAGAAAAAAAATATAACTAAAATTGTCTTTGACCGAGGTCCATACTTATACCATGGTCGAATAAAAGCTTTAGCAGACGGTGCCCGAGCAGGCGGCTTACAATTTTAACAAACAATTAGAAAATAATAAATTTTATGAGTACCGAGTTAAAACAAGTTAATAAACTAAAAAAAACACCCCGTCGTAATGAAAATCAAAATGATAAATTCGTTGAACGATTAATTAAAATTAGTCGTGTAACAAAAGTAACAAAGGGTGGAAAAAAGTTAAGTTTTCGTGCCGTTGTTGTTATAGGTGATGAAAATGGACAAGTTGGGGTTGGAGTTGGAAAAGCTGAAGATGTGGTTAATGCTTTTAAAAAAGCAAAAACCGATGGAAGAAAAAATTTAATAAAGATCCCGATTACAAAAGCATTGAGTATCCCACATAGAGTTACAGGCGACAAAGGAGCTTGCAAAATTATTATGAGACCTTCGATAGAAGGTTCTGGGGTTATTGCTGGTGGTGCCGTTAGAACAGTTTTCGAAGTTGCAGGAATTAAAAATGTAATTGCAAAACAATTAGGATCTGATAATTTATTAAATAATGCACGTGCCACAATTGTAGGCTTACAAAGTTTAACAACTAAAGCACAAGTTTTAGAAAAACGTGACTTAAATTAATATTCAAGAAGTCACAGAAATAAAAAAGACTTGAATTTTAAACTAGTAAAAATAAAAATGAAAAAGACTGACGATATTTTATTAAAACGTCTTTTATTAAGTGTCGGAATACTGTTATTTATTCGAATGGGAACATTTCTTCCAATTCCTGGTATTAACCATGGGCACTTAGCCTTTTATATTCAGCAACACCCAATTACAAAGAATTTAGTAAGTACTTTTTCAGGAAATGATACATTTGTAATTGGACTATTTACTCTGAATATATTTCCTTATATTAATGCCTCTATTATGGTTCAATTAATAACTGGTTTAATACCAAGTATTTCTAAACTACAAAAAGAAGGTGGGGGAGAAGGTCGGAGAGCAATTACGAGATTAACTCGTTTAATTACATTTGGTTGGGCTTTAATCCAAAGTTCAAGTATTGCTTTTTATTTGAAACGCGCGTTATTTGATTGGAGTCCAATCTTAGCTTTTGAAATAATTCTTTGGCTTGCTACAGGTGCAATGATAGTTTTATGGTTAAGTGAGTTAATAACTGAATATGGATTGGGGAATGGCGCATCGTTATTAATTTATACAAATATAATTTCAAGTTTACCAAATTTAGGTAAGAAATTAATAAGTGAAAATACGGGAAATTTAACTATTGTCTCTGGGGTTGGTATTGGGCTATTACTATTTATTGCAATATCTGGCATTATTACATTGCAAGAGAGTGCGCGAATTGTGCCTTTAATTTCATCAAAACAACTTGGTCAAAGTCAGCCTTCAGTTTCTAAAGTTAAATCAAATAACTATATCCCTTTACGCTTTAACCAAGCAGGGGTTATGCCTATTATATTAACAACTGCTCTTTTAGTATTGCCAAATTATATTATTAATTTAGGAGTATTCCCGTTATTAACTCTTCCTATTTTTTTAAAATCATCCAAAATTATATATTGGGTTAGCTATTTCGTATTAATTTTAATCTTTAGTTCATTTTATTCAACTATTGTTTTAAACCCTAAAGATATTTCTCAAGAATTACAAAAAATGGCTGTAAGTATACCAGGTGTACGGCCTGGTTTAGCAACAACATTTTATTTAAAACAGGTAATGAAACGAGTAACATTTTTTGGAGCCATAATATTAGCAATATTAGCAACTCTTCCAAATATTATTGAAGGAATCTTAAATGTTTCTAGTTTCAATGGTTTAGGTACTACGTCTTTATTAATTTTAGTCGGTGTTGTTTTAGATATCTCACGTGAAATGAAAAGTATCATTCTTTCTAATATTTATAATGAAAGATTTGATTAACTCAAGTAAAAAATTTATTTATTAATTTAATATTTATAAAATTATAATGAAAGTCCGCCCTTCAGTTAAAAAAATGTGTGATAAATGTCGAGTAATTAAGCGACATGGAAAAATTATGGTAATTTGTCAAAATCCAAAACATAAACAGAGACAAGGTTAATTTTAAAAGGAGTTAATTAAGTGGTAAGATTACTAGGTATAGATTTGCCAAAAAATAAACGTATTGAATATGCACTTACATATATTCATGGAATTGGACTTACATCGGCAAAAAAAATTGTTCAATTAGCTGAGATTAATCCAGAAACTAGAACTAATGATATCACTACAGAACAATCAGTAGTGTTACGAAATATTTTAGAAAATTTTGAATTAAAATTAGAAGGAGATTTACGACGTTTTAATGGTTTAAATATTAAACGATTAAATGAAATAAATTGTCACCGAGGAAAAAGACACAGAAATAGTTTACCTGTCCGAGGGCAAAGAACAAGAACAAATGCTCGCTCACGACGTGGATCGAAAAAAACTGTTACTGGTAAGAAAAAATAATATTCTTTTGTTGGCAGTTATACTAATTAAAAATATTAATTTACTATGGCACAAAAAATGCGAAAACCGACAGTAAAAAAAAGTAGAAGTAATCTTGGAACAGGGGTTGTGCATATTCAATCAACTTTTAATAATACGATTGTGACAATTACAAATATATCAGGTGATACAATTTCATGGGCCTCATCTGGTAGTGCGGGATTTAAAGGGGCCCGTAAAGGAACTCCTTTTGCTGCTCAAACCGCAGCAGAAAAAGCTGCTCTACAAGCATTGAGTACAGGTCTCAAAACTGTTGAAATTTTAGTAAAAGGTCAAGGCTCAGGGCGTGAAACAGCTATTCGTTCTATAGAAGGTGCAGGCCTAGAAATTCTTTCAATACAAGATATAACTCCAGTACCTCACAACGGGTGTCGACCAAGAAAACGCCGACGTGTATAAGTCTATTTACTTATAAAATAAATAAATCATGAATTCCACAAAAAATTTGATCAATAATTCTAATTTATTAATGGAATGTTTAAAATCAGAAAAACTTGAATCAGGCCCAATGTATGGGCAGTTTTTAATTGATTCACTTAGTTCTGGCCAAGGAATAACAATTGGTAATTTATTAAGACGAGTTTTATTAGGGGATTTACAAGGAACTGCGATTACGGGTGTTCGAATTGCTGGGGTGAAAGATGAATTCTCATTAATTCCGGGTGTTCGTGAAGATATCCTTGAAATTTTATTGAATTTGAAAGGGATTATTTTAAAATCAGATACTCCAACGAGACAATTTGGGCGTCTAAGATTGCATGGCCCCGCAGTTATTACAGCTAGTTCAATTCAATTACCCCCAGAGATAGAAATTATTAATCCTAATCATTATATTGCGACAATTTCAAGTTCGCACATATTAGAGATAGAATTTAAGATTGAATCTGGAACAAAGTATAGATTAGCGAATGAACTTTTTTCTGATAAATTTGAAGATTTTATAGAAACAGATGCGATTTTTATGCCTGTGCAAAAGGTAGATTTTAAAGTTGAGAATGTTTATGACAATTCAAATAATATCAAAGAACGATTATTTGTTGATGTTTGGACAAATGGAAGCATCTCCCCTGAACAAGCACTTTTTTCTGGATCTAATTTAATAATCGACTTATTTAAGTGTATTAGTGAACATAAACTTAAAAAAGAAAAAGAAATTAAAAAAGAAAAAAGTCATATAAAACCTATAGATCCATATACTCATATTGCTATTGAAGAATTACAATTATCAGTACGCCCATATAATTGTCTAAAAAGAGCTCAAATTAATACAATCGGCGACTTATTAGAGTATTCTCCAGAAAAGCTTTTAGAATTAAAAAACTTTGGTCGAAAGTCTGCCGACGAAGTTTTTGCTACTCTTAAAAATAAATTAGGAATAGTTTTAAAATAATTATTTAGTTTAATTTTAATTTTATGAATAAAACATTTATTCCAGCTACAAATTATAATAAAAGAAAATGGTATGTCATTGATTGTAAAGATAAACAATTAGGACGATTAGCCTCAACTATTGTACCATTATTAACAGGTAAATCAAAGTCTATCTATCATCCTGCGGTAGATGTTGGTGATTATGTAATATTAATAAACAGTGAATATTTAAAACTTGATCGAGATGTCGAGCGCTTCCATGTTTATGAACCAGGACGTGTTGGTTCATCATTAAAACGGTTAGTAAACATAATCCCAAAACGAATTATTGAAAACTCTGTTTTCAATATGTTACCAAATGGATTCCCAAAAAAACATTTAGTAAAAAGATTGAAAGTGTATCAAGGTGATCAACACCCACATAGTGCACAAGAACCAAAACTATTAGATATACTTTAATGCTTTAATTAATGAATTAAAAAATTTATGAATACAGTTTTTCAAAAAGATAAAATTGGACTTGGAAAAAGAAAACGTGCTGTTGCAAGAGTTTTTTTAGTTCCAGGAAACGGAACAATAACTATAAATAAAGTTTCTGGTGAGAAATATTTGCAATATAATACAAATTATTTAAATTCTATTTGGTCACCATTAGAAAAATTAAATTTAAAAAGTCAGTTTGATATTATAGCAATCGTAAAAGGTGGTGGTTTAACTGGTCAAACTGATGCAATAAAATTAGGTGTTGCACGGTTAATCTGTAAAATGGAAAATGAAAACCGTCTAATTTTAAAACCATTTGGTTTTTTAAGTCGTGATGCTCGCATTAAAGAACGTAAAAAATATGGTTTACGAAAAGCAAGAAAAGCATCACAATACTCAAAACGTTAAAAAAATTAAAAATATGCCGAAACCTGAAATTCATCCGACTTGGTTCCCAGATGCTCCTGTTCTATGTGAAGGGAAAACGCTTTGTTCTATTGGTTCAACAAAACCTCAATTACAAGTTGATGTTTGGTTAGCAAACCACCCTTTTTATACAGATTCACAAACACTTATAGATAGTGAAGGGCGTGTAGAAAGATTTATGAAGAAATATGGGTTAGAAACAAAAGACAATTAAATTAATTACATCATCCAAATTTAAATTTACTTAATTACTTTTAAAATAAATGCCAACTATTCAGCAATTAGTTCGTTCAAGACGAATACAAATTAATAAAAAAACAAAATCTCCTGCTTTAGTCAATTGTCCACAACGACGTGGTGTATGTACGCGCGTATATACGACGACGCCTAAAAAACCAAATTCGGCAATTCGTAAAGTTGCTCGTGTTAGATTAACATCTGGTTTCGAAGTAACCGCATATATTCCAGGTGAAGGCCATAACTTACAAGAACACTCAGTAGTTTTAATCCGGGGTGGTCGAGTAAAAGATTTACCTGGTGTTCGATACCATATTGTTCGGGGTGCATTGGATAGTGGGGGTGTGAAAGATCGTACACAAAGACGGTCAAAGTATGGAGTTAAAAAACCAAAAAGTTAAATACTAATTTAAAAATTTAAAATTAGTATTTACTAAAAACGATTTATTAAAAAATAATTATTAGTATGTCACGTCGAAATATTTCAAAAAAACGATTTCCGAAAGCAGATCCTACATATAATAGTTACTTAGTTAGTTTATTAGTAACAAGAATTTTAAAATCTGGTAAGAAAAATTTAGCCCAAAATATTGTGAATGGGGCTTTCGATATTATAAAATCAAAAACAAATGAAGACCCATTAGTAATTTTCGAAAAAGCTATTCGAAATGCTAGCCCTGTTGTCGAAGTAAAAGCTCGTCGAATTGGAGGGTCAACATATCAAGTTCCAATTGAGGTTAGTAGCTTTCGAGCAACTAATTTAGCTTTACGCTGGATTATTCAATACTCACGACAACGCGTAGGCAGAACAATGTCAATTAAACTAGCGAGTGAAATTATTGACACGGCAAACGATATCGGTAATACTATAAAGAAAAAAGAAGAAACTCATAAAATGGCAGATGCAAACAAAGCATTTGCGCATTTCCGTTATTAACAGTTAATTATTAACGATTATATTTAATTTCGCTAAAAGCAAAGAGATTTTTATTATAAACATTAGACTTCAAAGGAACTTTTTGAAATGGCACGTGAAAAATTTGAACGTACAAAACCGCATGTTAACATTGGTACTATTGGTCACGTTGATCATGGTAAAACAACTTTAACTGCAGCAATTACTGCAACATTAGCATTAGATGGTGACTCAATTGCAAAAGATTATTCAGACATTGATGGTGCTCCTGAAGAACGTGCTCGTGGGATTACAATTAATACAGCACACGTTGAATATGAAACTGCAGACCGTCACTATGCGCATGTAGATTGTCCAGGTCACGCAGATTATGTAAAAAATATGATTACTGGTGCAGCACAAATGGATGGGGCTATATTAGTTGTATCTGCTGCAGATGGTCCAATGCCTCAAACTAGAGAACATATTCTATTAGCAAAACAAGTTGGGGTTCCACATATTGTTGTATTTTTAAATAAACAAGATCAAGTGGATGATGATGAGTTATTAGAATTAGTAGAATTAGAAGTACGAGAATTATTATCTGCATACGATTTCCCAGGTGACGATATTCCAATTTGTCCTGGTTCAGCTTTACAAGCAATTGAAGCAATTTCTTCAAATCCATCTCTTAAACGTGGTGATAACCCATGGGTTGATAAAATTTTCGCTTTAATGGATTCTGTTGATGAATATATTCCAACACCAGAACGTGATGTTGAAAAAACATTCTTAATGGCAATTGAAGATGTATTTTCAATTACTGGACGAGGTACAGTAGCAACGGGAAGAATTGAAAGAGGGGTTGTTAAAGTTGGAGATACCGTTGAAATTGTTGGGGTTGGTGAGACTCAAACAACAACAATTACTGGTATCGAAATGTTCCAAAAGACCTTAGATGAAGGATTTGCTGGTGATAACTGTGGTATTTTATTACGTGGTGTTACACGAGAAGATATCGAGCGTGGTATGGTATTATCACAACCAGGAACAATTACACCACACACAAGTTTTGAATCTGAAGTGTATGTACTAACTAAAGAAGAGGGTGGCCGTCATACACCATTCTTTACTGGTTACCGTCCACAATTTTATGTACGAACAACTGATGTAACAGGATCTATTGAGCAGTTTACTGCAGATGATGGTTCAGTTGTAGAGATGGTAATGCCAGGGGATCGTATTAAAATGACAGCTGAATTAATCTACCCAGTTGCAATCGAAGAAGGTATGCGTTTTGCTATCCGTGAAGGCGGCCGAACAATTGGAGCTGGTGTTGTTTCTAAAATTGTTAAATAATTAAAAAAATTTATGGAAATTAAACCGAATGAAAAAATTCGTGTACGATTAGAGTCGTTTAATCATGAACTGTTAAACACATCTTGTCAAAAAATAATGGAAATTACTCAAAACAATAACGTTGATAACGTAGGAGTAGTTTCATTGCCAACAGATAAACGAATCTATTGTGTCTTACGTTCTCCTCATGTTAACAAAGATTCAAGAGAACATTTTGAAATTCGTATTCATAAACGAATACTAGAAATTTATTATGATTCATCTATAAATATTTTTGATTTATTAGTAAAATCCGATTTACCACCTGGAGTCTTATATAGAATTTGTTTATCGTAAAAGAATTAATTAAATAAATGTAAGTTATTCCATTTATTTAAAAAAATAATTTATTATATTTAATTATAATAAATTATTTTTTTAAAATTATCACTATTAATCAAACGGATAATTTTAAAGAGGATTAAATTTTTTATAAAAAAATTGTACTGGATTTAGGTTTGGTGATTTTCTCATTAGACTTATACACTCTATTTATAAATACTTTAATTAATAGAAGTTTTTAGACCACATTTGAATCATACGTTTTAATGAATAGAATTTTATTTAAACTAGTACGAGTTGTAAGTTAAGCATATGGACTGACAAAAACTGTTATCACGGTATACAATTCAACCGATTCAATATCCGTGGTGAAAAATGCAACTCTAATCACTAGTGATTGTTGCGGTTCTCCTCCAAATTAAATATCAGATTAAATGTAAAACTTTATTAAACTAGATAGTTCTTACAGTCAACAACGGAGAAAACTGCTAAGCAACTAAAATGAGACTTGGTTCTGCGCGCTAACTAATATAGTAAATAAATTAAAAAAACAAATATAATTGAAACTATTAATTAAATGAGACCCCAAATGAATTAAAATTTGGGGTCTCATTTAATTAGAGAAATCAGTGAATGGTCTTGAATATTTTTAAATTTAGTATGATTCCAATATTTTATTTACTTGTTTCTATTTCATCAACAATAATACATTCTGTTGTTAAAATCATGCTCGCAATAGATGTAGCATTTTGTAATCCTGAACGGGTTACTTTTGCAGGATCAACTACACCTTCTTCATACATATTACCAAATATGTTTTTGGCCGCATTATAACCAATTTCAAAATCTTGTTCTTGAACTTTTCCAATAATAACAGGGCCATTAATACCTGCATTTTCAGCAATTCTTTTTAATGGTGCAACAATTGCACGAGAAATAATAAGAGCTCCAATTAATTCGTCTTCTTTTAAATTATTTTTTGCCCATGTTATTAAATTTTCTGATAAATGAGTTAATGTTGCCCCACCACCAGGTACAATGCCTTCTTCAACCGCTGCACGCGTTGCATTTATCGCATCTTCTAACCGTAATTTTTTATCTTTCATTTCAGTTTCGGTTACTGCGCCCACACGGATAACCGCAATACCGCCAGAAAGTTTCGCGATCCTATCTTGTAACTTTTCTTTCTCATAACTAGTCTCAGAAACATTTACTTGTTTACGTAACTGTTCACAACGGGATTTAATATTTTCAATTTCCAAACCATCACCAACAATTGTTGTTGTATCTTTATTAACAATAATTCGTCTTGCTTGACCTAATAAATTTAATTGAATATTATCTAAACTTAACCCAGCGTCTTGAGTAATGACCGTCCCCCCAGTTAAAACAGCGATATCTTGTAACATTAATTTTCTTAATTCACCAAACCCTGGTGCACGTACAGCTACAACATTCACAATACCCCGTAATTTATTTAAAATTAAAGTGGCTAATGCTTCTTTTTCAACATCTTCAGCAATAATTAATAAAGGTCGTTTTGTTTTAGTAATTTGTTCTAAAATTGGCAATAAATCTTGTTGAACTAAGGTAATTCGCTTATCAGTTAATAGAATATATGGGTTTTCATAAGAAACTTCCATTTTTTCTGTATCTGTTATGAAATACGGGGAAATAAATCCTTTTTCTAATTTCATACCTTCTGTAATTTCTAATTCTGTAATAATTCCTTTACCTTCTTCTAATGAAATCACCCCTTCTTTTCCAACTTTTGCTAATGCATCAGCTATTAACGCCCCAATAACATCATCATTTCCAGCTGAGATCGATGCTACTTGTTTAATTGATTGAATATCTTCGACTGGTTGTGCAAATTCATTTATTTGCATAACTAAATATTGTGTCGCTTTTTCCATCCCTAACTTTATTGAGATTGGGTTTGCTCCAGCTGCTACATTTTTTAACCCCTCTTTAACCATAGCATAAGCAAGGACAGTTGCTGTTGTAGTCCCATCTCCGGCTACATCATTAGTTTTTGCAGCAGCTTGACGAATTAAGGAAACACCTGTGTTTTCAATATGATCTTCTAGGTTAATTTCTTTTGCAATTGTTACACCATCGTTAACAATTTGTGGAGAACCATAAGTTTTCTCAAGAACGACATTACGTCCTTTTGGTCCTAAAGTTACAGAAACAGCTTCTACCATTATTTCCATACCACGTTCTAAAGCTCGTCGTGCATTATCTTGATATAGTATTTTCTTTGACATAAGAATAAATTTTAATAAATTTATAAAGTTGTATTTTTATGACTGTAAAATAAAATCTAACAATTCGGCAAGTTAAATTGTTAATTTTATTAAAATTTTTTATTTAAAAGCTTTACTAAAGATAATATTAACTAGTATTATTAAATAGTAATATAGTTTGGGCTTGTAGCTCAGTGGACTAGAGCACGTGGCTACGAACTACGGTGTCAGGGGTTCGAATCCCTTCTTGCCCAATACATAGAATTATGTTTATGTGTAATATTAAAAAAATATTAACAAGTTGGCTTACTATATTACTCTATTGGGGTGTCGCCAAGTGGTAAGGCTGTGGACTTTGACTCCGCCATTCGTAGGTTCGAATCCTGCCACCCCAGTTTTTATATCTATTTATATTTTTTTATAGTAGACTAAATAAATAATTTAGAACAAAGAAAATTATGACAGCTCGTATTCAATTTATAAAAGGCATAGATGAAAAAGTATTGCCAGATATTAGATTAACACGTTCAAGGGATGGAAGTACTGGGACAGCTACCTTTCGTTTTAAAAATGCAAATATCTTAGATAAAAATTTAGCATTAAATGGTGAAATTACTGGTATGTATATGATTGATAAAGAAGGGGTTTTAGAAACAAGAGATGTTAGTGCGAATTTTATTAATGGAAAACCTCAAGCCGTTGAATCTATCTATATCATAAAAAGTTCTGATGCCTGGGATAGGTTTATGCGGTTTATGGAACGGTATGGAAAAAGTAATGGGTTAGTTTTTACAAAAGCTTAATGTTTTATTTTATTTAAATATAGAAAAGGAAATCCAGTAATTATTAATCGGTTTAATTAAAATTTTAAAATATTAGTGAGGATTCTTCGTAGGTAATATGACTTGTTGACAATCTAATATTTACTATGACACATATACAAGATTATCTTACTTTCGACCATATTAATGATATTTAATACAATTGTTTTAATTTATCATATTATAAATCAAGCAGGGAAAATATAACTTTTAAAAGAATAACTATTGTTTAATTCCTGTATTCTCTTTTCCTTTCTTCATTTTAAGAATAACATATCAACTTTATCCTGTAATTTTTCGAAATTTTCTTTAATTAACTTTATAGCTTTCCCAACGCATTTTTTTTATTAATTAGAGTGTTTTTTAGTTACTCATATAAAAATTTCATTTAGACGCTTATTTATAAAGTAATGTGAAACTCATCTTATGGTGTTTTATGAATAAGAACTGATTGTTGGGCCATTATTTTTTTATGGATAATGCTAATTGGCTAACTTTGTTTTTTAAATTCATTTATATTTTACCATCTAAGGTAACCTCTAAAATACCCTGAAAACATTTTCAGATCGGTAAAGTAGTTAAATTGAACTCTACATATAGGAAACATTAAGGATATTTTCTCATCGGTTTTGAATTATAATTTACGTGATTTCTTATTTTGTCTACTCTATAGTAAACTTAGTTTTTAACCCCCTCCGACAATTGTAACGATTTCAATTTTATCTTGATCAGCAACAAAAATTTTATTCCATTTTTCTTTAGGACAAATAAAATTATTATACTCTAGAACTAAAAGAGACGAATTATAATTAAAATAGTCAATTATATCTACTAATTTTAGACTCTTATCACTAAAAAACTCTTCCCCATTCAAAAAAAACTTCTTTTGTTCTTTCATATTAACAATTTAAAAAATATAATATTGAATTAATAACCTAGACGTAGTTTGATATAACTTGGTATAATGCCATTAGTAAATAGGTTGGCGGGTGTAGCCAAGTGGTTAAGGCAGTGGGTTGTGATTCCGCCATTCGCCGGTTCAAGTCCGGTCACTCGCCCTACTTCAAACATTTTAAAATAAAAAGTAAGAAAAATCAAATATATAGACTATATAGGTATAATAATTTTATGTCACGTTATAGAGGACCAAAATTACGTATTACGAGAAGATTAGGTACATTACCTGGGCTAACACAAAAAACCTCAAAGAAAACCGCTCGACCTGGCCAACATGGGAAAACTTTAGGGGATGGGAAAAAGAAAACAACAGAATATGGCCTACGCTTAGAAGAAAAACAAAAATTAAAATTTAATTATGGAATAAGTGAAAGCCAATTATACCATTATATTAAAGAAGCGCGTCGCCGAAATGGTGTTACGGGTTTAATTTTATTACAACTATTGGAAATGAGATTAGACACAATCTGTTTCTCTTTAGGCTTTGCTCCAACAATTGCAGGTGCTCGCCAACTTGTAAATCATGGTCACATTACCGTTAATAATAAAGTTGTTGATATTCCTAGTTTTCAATGTCAAATTAATGATATTATTGGTGTTAAACCAAAATCAACATCAAAAAACATAATTGAAAATAATTTAAAAACTGTTAATTTTATTGACCCCCCAACTCATTTAACATTTGACAAGTCAAAATTGGAAGGGACTGTTAAAAATTATTGTGATCGAAGTGAGCTTTTATTAGATTTAAATGAATTATTAGTAATTGAGTATTACTCAAGACGATAATTTTAAAAACTCACAAAAAACTTTATATTTATATATATATATATTAATTTTAAAAAATTATCCTTCATAAATTACTTTATGTTAAAATTACGATTAAAACGAAACGGAAGAAAGCGACAACCATCATATAGACTAGTTATTATGGAAAATAGTAGTCGACGGGATGGGAGACCAGTAGATGAAGTTGGGTATTATAATCCAATCACAAAAGAATCACACTTTAATGAAGAAAAGATTGTAAAATGGTTAAGTTATGGTGTTCAACCTACAGAAACTGTTTTTCAATTATTGAAAAAAAGTAATTTGATTAAAGTCTAGTATCAAATTATATTCACTATGGAATGTTTCGGATTAATAAGAAACTTTTTTTGATTATTAATTCAAAATATTCCATATATTTTTTAATTAAATTTTTTATTATTTGGTATTTAAACTAACATGTCACACTCCAACATTCGTTGTCTTTAAAATGCTTTCCTTTTTAGACCAATCAGTTTACAAAAAGAAAGATACTTAAATACTTGGTTTTTAAGTAAAATAGTAGAGTATAAAACTAAAGATAGAAATAATTTTTATTGGAGAAATTTAATGGATTGGAATATTACTCAAAATTTTTCATCGAATATTGTTTTTGGTATTTTACTATTTGCAACGATTGTATATTGGGTTAGTCTTTCTCTGTTTAGGGGAACCAAGAATTTAACACAAGTTGGGAAAATAGGTGCCATCGTAGCAAATCTTTTGTTATTTTTTATTCTTTGTTCAAGATGGATTGTTGCTGGTTATTTTCCATTAAGTAATCTGTATGAATCGTTATTATTTTTAACTTGGACATTATTAACAATATATTTATACTTAGAATTTAAAACTAAAAGTAAATTATTAGGTGCTATTTTATTACCCATTGCATTATTAATTAATGGGTTTGCTAATTTAACTTTGTCTGCGGATATGCAAAAATCAAGCCCATTAGTTCCTGCATTACAATCAAATTGGTTAATGATGCATGTAAGTATGATGATGTTAAGTTACGCAACCTTAATAATTGGGTCATTGTTATGTATTTTATTTCTTGTTCTTTCAAAATTACAAGATGTTGATTTACAGTTAGTAGATGAATCAACATCTTTAGTTTTTTATAATAATATTTTTGATTATTATGAATCTTCTTCATTATTAAAAGAAGCTAAAGAAAATACAGCGTCAGATACAAAAGTAGTGCCTTTTGAAGAAGATATTCAAGAAATTGCGTTTTTAAAGCTTTTAAAAAGTTTAGATAATTGGAGTTACCGAATTATTGGATTAGGGTTTCCATTTTTAACTATTGGGATTATTGCAGGAGGAGTTTGGGCAAATGAAGCTTGGGGCTCGTATTGGAGTTGGGATCCCAAAGAAACTTGGGCACTAATTACGTGGCTTGTCTTTGCTACTTATTTACATTCTCGCATCACAAAAGGTTGGGAAGGAAAGAAAACAGCAATTTTAGGCGGTTTAGGGTTCTTTGTTATTTGGATTTGTTATTTAGGGGTTAATTTTTTAGGAAAAGGTTTACATAGTTATGGATGGTTATCATAAATAAAACTTACTTATCTATTTTTATTAAAAATAATATATAATTCATACTAGTAAATTAATAAAATTATATTAAAAATTATGTCTCATACAGTTAAAATATATGATACTTGCATAGGGTGTACTCAATGTGTTCGAGCATGTCCTACTGATGTATTAGAAATGGTACCTTGGGATGGTTGTAAATCAGGTCAGATTGCTTCATCACCACGGGTAGAAGATTGTGTTGGCTGTAAGCGTTGTGAAACAGCATGTCCTACAGATTTTTTAAGTGTACGTGTTTATTTAGGTGCAGAGACAACTCGGAGTTTAGGCTTAGCATATTAATAAATTTGTAAGAAATTAAAAATTTCTTACAAATTTATTATGCATTAAACCCAGAACCAAAGTTGGGTTTTCGACTAAATAATCTTCGAATAAATTGTAGAAACTATGATTGGCTATATCTTATTTAGATTTATTAGAATCTAATTATTTTTACTAAGAAGTAATTTCTAAATTTTAAAAATAGGAAATTACGATGAATAATTTCATTCATAAATTGTGTCATTTTTTTTTATATTAAATTAAACACTTATATAATTAGGAATTCAAATGAATAAATTAACAAATTTTGAGTCTCAAAACGACGAAGATACTAAAGTTAGCACATAATCAAGTGAAATTATGATTTAAGTAGGAATTTATATAAAAAATTGCTATTTTAACATGACTTTATAACCAATCTTTAAAAAGAAAATAATTACAAGACTATTTTTAGTGTTTCTAGCCTTGTAATTATTTTTTAACGTGATAAACGTTGAATTTGTTGAATTGCTAAACGGCCGATATTAAATAAAGCCCATGATGCTGCTACTAAAACAGGCGCAGCAATTACTAGTAAACGAGTATCCATAACTAATAGTCCTTTACAAATGTTAAAAATTTAAATACAGAAAATAATATTAATGACTAGTATTATAATTACTATTATATATAAAACTTACAATATTTTTTTAACAATTGTCATAAATGTCTGTAACAAAATAGATTGTAGAACTGGTTGAAAAAGAATTAAGTAATGTAATACTGGCTATAACTACTGGACTAGGAATTATGAATTAAAAATTCATTTTTGCCGGAGGGAATATATAACAATCAAATACCGTTAAAGATATTTGTGTTTTAGAATATTTAAAAGCTTTATAGATAGAATTTACAATACATTAAAAAGTACCTTGGTTCATTAAAATAAGGGCAATTGTTCCTCATATTTTTTTTTATTACCTATTTTTAATAAATATATAATCTACCGATAATTTATAATTATACTGTTTTTTATTTTTCAACTATTCTTGGCAAGTGAAATTACTTAAATTTAATCTTTTTACTCACTCATTATAAAAAAATATTAGTGTTTAATAATTAGACTGAAGTTCCATTTCATGAATTGTCTAAAAAATTAAATTTAAAGTTTTATTTCCACTTTTTCTTGAATAATAGACAAATTAAATGCTATCTTGTACAATAAATCTAAATTACAAAGCTATTTGAAATAAAGATAAAAATATATATATCACCTAAACAAATCCCTTACTATATTTAATAGGGACTATAAGGTATATTAATAACATCACTTAATGATACTGTGATTATTAAATTCTTTAATAAGATAGCAGTAGCAATAGATTAATTTATATATAATTATGGCTGTACCTAAAAAACGGACATCAAAAGCAAAAAAGAATAGTCGTAAAGCTAATTGGAAAAGAAAAGCAACGAAATCTGCACAAAAATCTTTATCATTAGCAAAATCAATTTTACGAGGTAAAACTACAAGTTTTGTATATCGTCTTTACGTCGATGAATAAATTTGAAATTTTCTTAGTATAAAATTAAACATATAATAAGAAAATTTCAAATTTTCTTATTATTAATGAAAAATAAATCTTAATTTTTAGATTTTAGTTCATAATATAATATTAGCGGATGTGGCGAAATTGGTAGACGCGCTAGATTTAGGTCCTAGTAACTTTTGTTTTGAGAGTTCGAGTCTCTCCATCCGCATTTTTAAATTATTTCATTAATTTCTTGAATATTTGTTATATGGTTCTCCCATTTACTCTACAACAATTACGTATCTTTAAAGCTATTGCTTCGGAAAAAAGTTTTACTCAAGCAGCTGAAATTTTATTTGTTTCCCAACCTTCTTTAAGCAAACAAATTAAAACTCTAGAAAATCATTTAGGCATTTTATTATTAAATAGAACTGGAAATAAAATATCATTAACTGAAGCGGGTAATGTCTTCCTTCAATATTCTGAACGAATACTTGCTTTATGTGAAGAAAGTTGTCGAGCGTTAAATGATTTAAAAGATGGTGAACGGGGTAATTTGAAAGTTGGGGCCAGTCAAACTATTGGTGCATATTTAATGCCCCGGGTATTAACTCTATTTGCTCAAAGTTATCCACAAATTACTTTAAATATTGATATCGATTCAACGAGAATTATCGCAAAAAAAGTTGCTGATCGAATTATTGACATTGCCATTGTTGGGGGTGATATTCCAACTGGTTTAAAAAAAAATTTAGAAATTGAAGACTTTGTAGAAGATGAGTTAATTTTAATAATTCCCAAATCACACCCATTTGCAAGAAAAAAAAGAAAAAAAATTAGCCAAGAAGATCTTTATCATTTAAACTTTATAACATTAAATTCAAATTCTACAATTCATAAGTTTATTGATAATATTTTGATTCAAAATAATATTCAAACTAAACAATTTAATGTAATTATGGAATTAAATTCAATTGAAGCTATAAAAACTGCAGTTAGTCTTGGTTTAGGAGCTGCATTTGTGTCATCATCAGCAATAGAAAAAGAAATTGAATTAAAAACTGTTGAAATTATAACAATTGAAAATATTAAAATAACCCGAACATTATCACTCATTACAAATACAGATTCTCATAGGTCGAAAGCTTTTGATTTTTTCTATAATGAATTATGGTTACTTAAACATTTATAAATTTATCTAGTTCTAATTTAAGTTGACTTAAGTAATTTTTATTTTGTACTATTATTTTATAAAAACGAAAAATCTTCTAAGTTATGAAATACGCAATTGTGGAAATTAGTGGAAGACAGTTTTGGATTGAAACAGGAAAATATTACGACTTAAATCGTATTCCGACTGAACTGGGAAAAGAAATTACATTAAACAGAGTTTTGTTAGTTAATAATGATGGTGAACTTTTAATAGGAAAACCTTATTTAGACAGTGTAACAGTTAAAGGAAAGATTTTAGAGCATTTACGCAGCCGTAAAACTATTGTGTATAAAATGCGACCTAAGAAAAAAACTCGTAAAAAACAAGGCCACCGTCAAGATTTAACCCGAGTTCTTATTGAAGAAATAAACATAAATTAATAATACTTAAGGAATATAAAGATGGCACATAAAAAAGGTGCAGGTAGTACGAAGAATGGGCGTGATTCAAATGCGAAACGCTTAGGTGTTAAAAGATTTGGGGGTGAAAAAGTAAAAGCTGGAAGTATTTTAATTCGCCAAAGAGGAATGAAATTTAAGCCTGGTGCTAATGTTGGATCTGGGAAAGATTTTACTTTATTTGCATTAGTAGATGGAACCGTAAAATTTGATTATAAAGATACTCAGCATAAACGAGTAAATATTGTTACTTAATAGAATTTTATACATTTTTCAAAATGCTAAAAAATCCATTTATTAAAAATTCAGTTACAAACCAATATCAAGGATTAATTAATCAAATTAATGCCCTAGAAAACAATTTAAAAACATTAACTGATACAGACCTACGAAACAAAACGTTTCAACTAAAAAAACAATATCAACAAGAACAAGATTTAGACTCATTAATTGCACAATCTTTTGCGATTACAAGAGAAGCAAGCTTACGAACTTTAGGTCTTCGTCATTTTGATGTTCAATTAATTGGGGGCTTAGTTTTAAATAGTGGGAAAATTAGTGAAATGAGAACTGGTGAAGGAAAAACATTAGTTGCAACCTTACCAGCTTATTTAAATGCTTTAACAAATAAAGGTGTTCATATTGTTACGGTAAATGATTATTTAGCAAGTCGTGATCAACTTTCAATGGGACAAATCTATCGATTTTTAGGATTAGACACTGGTTTGATCCAAGAAGATATGGCCTTCTTAGAACGACAGCAAAATTATAAAGCTGATGTTACATACGTAACAAATAATGAGTTAGCGTTTGATTATCTACGTGATAATATGGCATCAAATTTGAATCAAGTTGTTCTACCCCCTTTTAATTATTGTATTGTAGATGAAGTTGATTCAATCTTTATTGATGAGGCACAAACGCCTTTAATTATTTCTCAAGCGGTGGAAACTTGTATTGATAAATATATTGTTGCAGCAGAAGTTGGGGAATATTTAGAAGTTAATGTTCATTTTAAAGTAGATGAAAAAAATAGAAATATTATTTTAACTGAACAAGGAACAGCTCAAATTGAAAAAATCTTACAAGTTGAAGATTTATATAACCCAAACGATCCTTGGATTCCTTATATTTTAAGTGCAATTAAAGCAACTGCGTTATTCTTCAGAAATGTACATTATATCGTTCAAAACAATCAAATTATTATTGTTGATGAATTCACTGGGCGAATCATGCCTGACAGACGATGGAATGAAGGCCTACATCAAGCTGTTGAAGCTAAAGAAGGTGTACCTATTAGGCAGAACACAGAAACAGCCGCTTCTATCACTTATCAAAATTTTTTCCTATTGTACCCTAAATTATCAGGTATGACGGGGACCGCTAAAACATCTGAAGTAGAATTTGAAAAGATTTATAATTTGCCTGTAGAGGAAATTCCAACAGCTAGGCCAAATCTTCGAAACGATTTACCCGATTTTGTTTATAAAGATAGTTTAACAAAATGGACTGCAATTGCAAGAGAGTGTAAATCTATTGCAGAAACAAGACAGCCGATTTTAATTGGGACAACAAATGTTGAAAGCTCGGAAATGTTAGCTGATTTATTAAAAGAATATCAACTATCATACCAATTGTTGAATGCCAAACCAGAAAATGTAAAGCGAGAATCAGAGATTGTTGCCCAAGCTGGAGAAATTGGCAGTATCACAATTGCGACAAACATGGCTGGTCGCGGGACTGACATTATTTTGGGAGGAAATATTACATTTAAAGTTCGTAAGGAACTTTATTATATTTTAATTTGTTATAAAAATTTTAGAAATGTTAATAATTCAATAAGAAGAAAAAAAGTTCTTGCTTTATCAAAGACTATCAGTTCGGCTTCACAAAAATTTATAAGTGTTTTAGATACTTTATTGAATGATTCTAAATTTTTAAGTTTATCACCCACTGAACTTTTGAAAATTTTAAATGAAATTGACCAAATTCGAATTCCTAAAATCCCCTATCAATGTTCAATTAAATTTTTATTAAATGAATTAATAAAATTTGAAAAGAAAAATCAGAACATTAATAACAAAATTGTTAAAAACTTAGGCGGACTTTATATTATTGGAACGGAGCGAAATAATTCCCGTCGGATCGATAATCAACTACGTGGAAGATGTGGTCGCCAAGGCGATCCAGGAACTTCTAGGTTTTTCTTAAGCTTAGAGGATCCGCTGTTTCGAAATTTTGGGAGTTCAAAATTACAAAATTTCATGCAAAATCAACTTTTTGATGATTTACCATTGGAATCAAGTTTATTAACAAAAAGTTTAGATGCTGCTCAGAAACGAGTAGAGGAGCGGGATTATGATGGGCGAAAATATTTATTTGATTATGATGATATATTAAATAAACAACGTAATATTGTATATTATGAACGAAGAAAAGTTTTAGAAAGCCAATCTCTGAGAGAAACAATTTTAGCTTATGGTGAACAAGTTATTAAAGATATCATAAATTTATTAAAAGATTCAAAGTTTACGAAAAATAGTTCTCTAATTGAAGAGCTTTTTAAAACAAGATTAGTAAGTTTAGACGAGGATTTAACTAACTTAGATTCACTTGAATTAAAAACTTATTTATTTCAGGAATTTTGGTTATCATATGAATCAAAAGTTCTAGAGTTTGAGATATGTCAAATTGGTTTAATTAGATCTTTTGAACGTACAATTATTCTTTATTATACAGATATTGCATGGAAAGAACATTTACAAAAAATCTCATTGTTACGTGATGCAGTAGGATGGAGAAGTTATGGCCAACGGAACCCATTGTTTGAATTCAAGGAAGAAGCTTATAATTTATTTCAAAATAGAAATATCACAATAAGACATTTATTAATTCGTGATTTTTTACATTCCTTTATCTTATAAAAATTAATTCGATTAGATTAAAAAAAAATATATATTTATGACAAAACGTACTTTATCAAATAAAACCCGTTCATCTGTTTTAAAAGTATCAGGGTTTCGGGCTCGAATGGCAACTGCTCAAGGAAGAAAAATAATACGAAATAGAAGAAAAAAAGGTCGAAAAAAATTAGCAATCCCACGTTAAATGAATTAATTATTAGAGTAAGTGAGTTTTCTTTACTCTAATAATAAACAATTTTTTATGTAAAATTAATATAATAGTAATTTATTAAATAGAATTTGAATAGAATAATTTTATGAAATTTACTGATGAATTAACACTTTTATTAAAAGCTAGGTATCCTATAATTTATATTAGTACAATTGAAGAGGACCGGGTAGAGTATATTATTCGTAAATATA
>Ga0214478_100001_pt1:65000-75000 | contig 115916 bp, 128 predicted proteins | sample M1_20Mar14CPVII9_2_FD_178001 | JGI IMG/M metagenome (GOLD analysis project Ga0214478, IMG submission 178001) | Marine eukaryotic communities from Monterey Bay, California, United States - M1_20Mar14CPVII9sort6BwellD7 | ecosystem: Environmental > Aquatic > Marine > Unclassified... | reverse complement strand
TCAATTTCTCGTAGCTAATGTCATAGATGCATCTTTCGCGCATGTTTGTATAACGTTCTTAGTAAATTAAAAGAAGAACAATAAACAAGAAATATTTAAAACTTTGGCATTGAACTATCTTCCCAGGAGGTCCCCCCCCAAGTATTGTCGTCGATTTATAACGTTTCACAACTGAGTTCGAGATGGATCAGCGTGGTTCCGCTCAGTACACTAAAAACACCAAAGCAAAAAATCTTTAAGATATAAATAATATCTTAAAGATTTAAAAAATTCAAGTCCTCGGTCTATTAGGACATCTCAGCACATACATTACTGTACTTACACTTAATGCCTATCAAACGGTTAGTCTTACCGTGACCTTACTCACTTACGTGATGAGAATACTTATCTTGAGGTGGGCTTCCCACTTAGATGCTTTCAGCGGTTATCCACTCCATACATAGCTACCCAGCGTTTACCGTTGGCACGATAACTGGTACACCAGAGGTATGTCCTTCTCGGTCCTCTCGTACTAAAGAAGGCTCCTCTCAATATTCTAACGCCTACACCGGATATGGACCGAACTGTCTCACGACGTTCTGAACCCAGCTCGCGTACCGCTTTCATGGGCGAACAGCCCAACCCTTGGGACGTACTACCGCCCCAGGATGCGATGAGCCGACATCGAGGTGCCAAACCTCCCCGTCGATGTGAACTCTTGGGGGAGATCAGCCTGTTATCCCTAGAGTAACTTTTATCCGTTGAGTGACGGCCTTTCCACTCAGTACCGTCAGATCACTAAGACCGACTTTCGTCCCTGCTCGACTTGTAGGTCTCACAGTCAAGCTTCCTTATGCCTTTACACTCTAGATACGATTTCTAACCGTTCAGAGGAAACCTTTGTACGCCTCCGTTACCGTTTAGGAGGCGACCGCCCCAGTCAAACTGCCCGCCTGAAACTGTTCTTTGACCAGATAATGATTCAAAGTTAGAAATCTAACATTACAAGGGTGGTATCTCACTGATGGCTCCAATAATCCCGCAAGATTATAATCAACGCCTCCCACCTATACTGCGCGAATAAAGTCCAATTTCAATTTCAAGTTACAGTAAAGCTTCATAGGGTCTTTCTGTCCTGGTGCAGGTAGTCCGCATCTTCACAGACAAGTCTATTTCACCGAGCCCCTCTCCGAGACAGTATCCAAATCATTACGCCTTTCGTGCGGGTCGGAACTTACCCGACAAGGAATTTCGCTACCTTAGGACCGTTATAGTTACGGCCGCCGTTCACCAGGGCTTCAGTTATCAGCTTCGCAAATGCTAACCAACTTCTTTAACCTTCTGGCACTGGGCAGGCGTCAGCCCCCATACATCGTCTTACGACTTAGCGGAGACCTGTGTTTTTGATAAACAGTTGCTTGGATCTTGTTATTGCAACCTTAAGAATAAGGCACTCCTTCTCCCGAAGTTACGGAGTCATTTTGCCGAGTTCCTTAGAGAGAGTTATCTCGCGCCCCTTAGTATACTCTACCTACCCACCTGTGTCGGTTATGGTACAGGCGTTTTTTATCTATGACAGTGCAAGCTTTTCTTGGAAGTATGACATACACTACTTCGACGCCTTAGCGTCTCGTATTCACGTCTCAACTCAAAGCGTTTTCGCCGCTTCTCAACATCTCGAACGCTTAAACCGGTAAAACCAATATCCGGCTAGCTTAGCCTTCTCCGTCCCTCGATATCAATAAAAAACGGTACGGGAATATTAACCCGTTGTCCATCGACTACGCTTTTCAGCCTCGCCTTAGGTCCTGACTTACCCTCCGCGGACGAGCCTTCCGGAGGAAACCTTGGGTTTTCGGGGTATAGGATTCTCACCTATATTTTCGTTACTCAAGCCGACATTCTCACTTCTGCTTCGTCCATATCCGCTTACGCTAATACTTCGACCTACAACAGAACGCTCCCCTACCGATATATAAATATATATCGCACAGTTTCGGCAAATTACTTAGTCCCATACATTTTCGGCGCAGGTTTACTCGATCAGTGAGCTATTACGCACTCTTTAAAGGATTGCTGCTTCTAAGCAAACCTCCTGATTGTTTATGCACTCCCACCTCCTTTACCACTTAGTAATTATTTAAGGGCCTTAACTGGTGCTCTGGGCTGTTTCCCTCTTGACAATGGAGCTTATCCCCCACAGTCTTACTGGTGAACTGTACATTTAGTATTCTTAGTTTGCAACGATTTGGTACCGAATTACCAGCCCGCATACGTAACAGTGCTTTACCCCTAAATTATAACATTCACCGCTGCGCCAAAACGCATTTCGGGGAGAACCAGCTAGCTCCGAATTCGATTGGCATTTCACCCCTAACCACAATTCATCCGCTGATTTTTCAACATCAGTCGGTTCGGTCCTCCACTTAGTATTACCTAAGCTTCAACCTGACCATGGTTAGATCATCCGGGTTCGGGTCTATAACTAGTGACAAACGCCCTATTCAGGCTCGCTTTCACTGTGGCTTCAGTATTCTCTACCTTAACCTGCCACTAACTATAAGTCGCCGGCTCATTCTTCAACAGGCACGCAGTCAGACGTTTTAGTCGTCCTCCTACTGCTTGTAAGTTTATGGTTTCATGTTCTTTTCACTCCCCTCCCGGGGTTCTTTTCACCTTTCCCTCACGGTACTGTTTCACTATCGGTCATTCAGGAATATTTAGCCTTACGAGGTGGTCCTCGCAGATTCACACGGAATTTCACGTGCTCCATGCTACTTGGGATACAATTGAATTGGTTCAATTTTCGAGTACGAGACTTTCACTCTCTATGGTTAAGTATTCCAAACTTATTCCTCTAATCGTTCCATTTATTCTTTTATTACTGTCCCACTACCCTTAATTTTTAATTAAGTTTAGGCTAATCCCGTTTCGCTCGCCGCTACTCAGGGAATCGTTTTTACTTTCTTTTCCTCTAGGTACTAAGATGTTTCAATTCTCTAGGTTTGCTCTTTCTTATCTATGAATTCAATAAGTAGTTAAAAAGTTGCCTCATTCGGAAACCTCCGGATCATAGCTTGTTTCCAGCTCCCCGAAGCGTATCGTCGGTAACCACGTCCTTCATCGCTTCTGAATGCCAAGGTATCCCCCATAAACTCTTAGTTCCTTGAATTTAACACGGAAACTAATAATTTTAGTTTTAATATATTAATTTAAAATACAATTATTACTATTTTAAATTTGGAGGTAAGCGGAGTCGAACCGCTGACAACCGCCGTGCAAAGGCGGTGCTCTACCAACTGAGCTATACCCCCGCTGGGCCATTCTGGATTTGAACCAGAGACCTCACCCTTATCAGGGGTGCGCTCTAACCAACTGAGCTAATAGCCCTTTGAATCTTTAGATTCAAAGTATTGTTATCGACCAAAATTTTTAAAATCTTTTTAAAAAAGGAGGTGATCCAACCGCACCTTCCAGTACGGTTACCTTGTTACGACTTTACCCCAGTCACTAATTCTACCTTAGGCACCCTCCTCCAAACGGTTAGAGTAATGACTTCGGGCATAACCAGCTTCCATGGTATGACGGGCGGTGTGTACAAGGCCCGGGAACGAATTCACCGCTGTATGGCTGACCAGCGATTACTAGCGATTCCACCTTCATGTAGGCGAGTTGCAGCCTACAATCCGAACTTAGAACGAGTTTATAGATTAGCTAGTCTTTGCAGATTTGCATCTCATTGTCTCGCCCAATGTAGCACGTGTGTAGCCCAGGGTGTAAGGGGCATGCTGACTTGACGTCATCCCCACCTTCCTCCGGTTTATAACCAGCAGTCTTTTTAGAGTTCCATAAAAGGCAACTAAAAACAAGGGTTGCGCTCGTTGCGGGACTTAACCCAACATCTCACGACACGAGCTGACGACAGCCATGCACCACCTGTGTATACGCTCCAAACGGCACTTTCTTCTTTCAAAGAAATTCGTATCATGTCAAACCCTGGTAAGGTTCTTCGCGTTGCATCGAATTAAACCACATGCTCCACCGCTTGTGCGGGCCCCCGTCAATTCCTTTGAGTTTCACACTTGCGTGCATACTTCCCAGGCGGGATACTTAACGCGTTAGCTTTGATACTGCACAGGTCGATCTGTTCAACATCTAGTATCCATAGTTTACGGCTAGGACTACTGGGGTATCTAATCCCATTTGCTACCCTAGCTTTCGTCTCTGAGTGTTAGTAATAGCCCAGTAAAGTGCTTTCGCCATCGGTGTTCTTTCCAATATCTACGCATTTCACCGCTCCACTGGAAATTCCCTTTACCTCTACTATACTCTAGTCTAATAGTTTCGACTGCGATTTTGAAGTTGAGCCTCAAGATTTAACAGTTGACTTATCAAACCACCTACAGACGCTTTACGCCCAGTGATTCCGGATAACACTTGCATCCTCCGTCTTACCGCGGCTGCTGGCACGGAGTTAGCCGATGCTTATTCTTCAGGTACACGTCATTTTATTCCTCCCTGAAAAAAGAGGTTTACAACCCATAGGCAGTCTTCCCTCACGCGGTATTGCTCCGTCAGGCTTTCGCCCATTGCGGAAAATTCCCCACTGCTGCCTCCCGTAGGAGTCTGGACCGTGTCTCAGTTCCAGTGTGTCTGATCGTCCTCTCAAACCAGATACTGATCGTCGCCTTGGTAAGCTCTTACCTTACCAACAAGCTAATCAGCCGCGAGCTTCTCTCTAGGCGGATAAATATAAATCCATTTCACTCGAAAGCATATGGGGTATTAGCATTCGTTTCCGATTGTTATCCCCCTCCTAAAGGTAAATTCTCACGTGTTACTCACCCGTCCGCCACTAGAGTTAAAAACTCTCGTACGACTTGCATGTGTTAGGCATACCGCCAGCGTTCATCCTGAGCCAGGATCAAACTCTCTTAAAATATCCATAATTTAGTTTTTATTTATCACTTAAATGTGACAATCAAATCTAAGGAATATTATACCACATTATAAGTATAAGAATCAGTTTACTACTAAATATTATTAAGTATTTAATTTAAATACTTAATAATATTTAGTAGTAAGTGGTATTGGACAATTTAATAAATAATGGAGTAATATGGCTGAAAATAATTATAACTTTATATTCTTTGACTAACATGTTTATATTATTAACAGACCATACTTTCCAGATGACACAAACTGAAAGTGATACTTATTAGTATACCCAAAGATATTATAGAAGTCCTAAGAAATCTTTAGAGGTAGTAAGAATAGAATCTACAAAAGTTGTTGGATCCAAATCTAAGATAGGACTTACTTCTGAACCTGATAACAATGGTCGAAAATTTATACCAAATTGACTATAGTTTTTTTCCATAAAATTCAGTATTTCTGGGCGTTCGGAATACCAAAATTCTCGAAGATTCATAGGGATTGGATATTTATACCATAAATAAGGTAAATAATGAAATTGTACTACGTCTTTTAATTCGCCATCAATTAACATCTTAACTTTATTCCCTTCACTTGGTAAAAATGGCATAGTGAAAACTAAGTGATTAACAGAATCTGCAATTTTTCCTATAACCATCGCTAAAAAAGTTGGAACTAAATCAATTCCGACAACGCACGGTAATATTCCAGCTAACCCATCATAAATCCAATCTACAAAATCAACTGCAAATACCCAAGGATAGGTATAAGGATTAATTGCAAGCATCCAAAATAATATTGTTCGTATACTAACAATCGCACCATAAAGTAATATAACGTAAAAGAAAACATCCCTAAATAATTCTAAATTAGAATGGTCAACTGTTATATTAAAATGAATCTGAATATACCCTGATAACCAATCAGGAAGAAAATACATATTTCGATAATTTTCAACATAGAAATTATAATAACCTTCGGCTTTATGTTGGTAAAAATGTTTTTCAATTGGCATTGTATAAGGAAATGTTCCAAACAATGCTTCTGTTAAAGTCTCAGGACGTTGTACTTGATTAGGGGGTATATCAGTAATATGTTTAGGCAATAAATCTTGACCTGTTAACTGATCCCGTGCTTTAGGATCTAAGGGAAAAATTGGCATTCCAGGGCTATCTGGATATCCTAAAAACTTAGCAATAGAATCAAAAATAAGTGTACATCCATCAAAAACTAGTTTTTGTACTTCTTTAATACGTTGGTTAAAAACCATTTTTTAATTTTAGTTTAAAAGTAATTTATTTGTTGTACTATAACATATATGTATATATACTATATATACAGATTGTCAAGTTTTCAAAAACTTGAAGGAGCGCATAAATGAAAAAATCAACGTTAACTATTGTTATATGTGTAGCAGTATTCAATGTGTTATTAGAAGTAATTTCATCTGAAAGTTCTGCTAATAGTGTAAAAAGTCCGAAATTTTTAAAAGTTAAAAAATTTTTAAAGAAGGTGAAAGATTACAAAAAGACAAGATTTTTGATTTCAGGAGCAATTTTACTCCTTTCAAAGCCTTATAACCATTATCTTCTCAATGATCCTAAACTTAAACCTATTACTTTTGATTTTATTGAAGAAGACGATTTCGATTCCTTAGAAATAAATCAGTATTTTGATTTTATAGGGCGGAGCGACGTGCAAAACATAAGTAAAAGAATTCGCAGACTCATAATAGATAACGATTTATCTCGTGGTGAATCCTCAATTCGAATTTCATTTGAGTTGCAGGAATTGATTCGATTATTAGGTTCAGGAAAAAGCACCATTTTTATGTGTTATATCATTCGAATTTTATTAGTAGGTTGTATCCCAGGAACAAGTGGTCTGCACCGTGTAATGGAAGCTTTTTCCAGACTTCATAAGCGCGGACGGATTTCATCAAAATTAATGCAGTTGCTGTTGGAAATGTTTTCTAATTTATACGGCGCAACAGAACCGCCTTCAGTCGACGACTTGGTTAAAATGGGAAGATCTATATCTGCCCCAGTATCTGCCCCAGCATAACTGTAGATTAAAAATTTATAATTTAGTATATGCTAGAAACGATAATAATTTGTTATTATTTTTAACAGATACTAAATTATAATTAGGCTTAATTTGTAATGCATAAAAGTTAACTAGTTTAAAGTTATGGTAGGAAACAATACCAGGACCGCTAAAGACAATCATTTTCATATCTATTGTTAATTTTTAATATATAGTAGTTTACTCCAATACTCTGTATCTTTACCATAAATAATTAGAATTCATAAAGGAGTAGCTATTCCTATATATATATAGAAGATGCTTTAGGTCCAGAAAATAAGTATCTGTTGCCTCTGGTCAATAGAATTGACATGTATTCGATCACTCCAATCGAGAGAATAATTGACCTGTACAATCTCTTAAGTAATTACTTAACAGATTTTTGAATGTATGCTATAGTCTTCTTAGTCATTACATTGATAACGGGATATAGCTCAGTTTGGTAGAGTACCTGCTTTGGGAGCAGGGTGCCGTAGGTTCAAATCCTACTATCCCGATCTAAAACTTCAAACTTTCTTCCTTCTACGTCGATTTAGTTCTATACGAAATTATCTCAAGTACCATATAAAAATTTGTTCGATTATTTTAGAATTCAATAATCGAACAATTAATTTTTAAACTTATTTAAAATTTAAAAATATAACCCTAACATATCAGGGAAAAAGCGATTTATTTCAATAATAAATCCTGCAGTAAATGTCATCCATAAGGTTAAAAGAACCGGAGCTGTTGATAGATATTTTTGAAAATCGTTCATATGAATAAAACCAATATTTTAGCTTAAATAATTAATAAAATTAACGAGGTGACACAGTTATTTCTTCACTAACTGCTACTAAATCATTACTGATTAATTCTTGCCATGCTGAAATTGGCCAAATATAACCGGTTGTCATAATTTTTAGTGCTAAAGGAACATTAATAATAATTTCACTTTCACTAGGATTAGCGCTTGTACTTACAGCACGTAAATATTTACGTCCAACCCATCCAATCCAACCAGAAATATATATAAACCCAAACCCAGGTAATATAAACTCTGCGGCATGACTCCACCGTCCATCTGCAATTAAATGAGGTAACCCATCTGTGCCACATAATAATTCTGAACGAGAATATTTATCAAACCGAGCTTGAGTACGCTCAATTTGTTGTTGTAAGGCTAAAGCTGGTGGAGAATCTGCTTCATATTGACTTGCTCGTTGCTCTAATTTTTTTACACTTGCATTTAATCGTTTTGTAAACGCAGGGGATTCACTACATTTTGTTAAACCACCAATATCAGCTAATGCTTGACTTGGAGTTAAAGCAATTAAAACAGCGAACAATAAAGTTAATAAATTGACACGTTTCATTTGAAATCAAAGGAGTTAAAAATATATAATTTAGTAAAAAATTTCATAAAAATTAAAATTACTAATATATATATTAATTTAGTTTTAAATAAAAAACCATTTTTTATTTAAATAATTAAATTCAATTTAAAAGTAAATAAAATAAAAAATATTTTTAACGACATATTTTCATAGAATGTATAAAATATTTGTTTTTCTAAATTCAGACCTCACGTTTTAGTAAAAACTTAGAGAGCAAATTTCTTGTATTAATTATTTGCACTCTAAGTTTTCTTATTAGTTATTCAAGGTCACGACGATTAGGGTTTCGTGAAGGATCACTTGAAAGGAAACCAAAAATAAATAAAGAAACAAAAAAGATAACTGTTGTGTACACTAAAATTTTTAAAGTTAACATTTAATTTTTCCTAAAAACTGTTTTTAATAATATTAATTATACTAAAATATAATAATTATGACTTATTTAATTGAATAAAAAATCTTAATTATTAATTTCTTATGATTTTAAAAGTAAAGGATAAAGTTTAAAAACAGAAATTTCAATTTGTTTGTCTGACAAATTAATAACACGATCTGTATTTAGATTCCGAATTGATATATAACCTTCAATTATAATATAATCATCAGGTTGATAATATTTCGCAACATCATAGCTAAGTTTTCCCCAAACTGAAATTTGCATTATTATTTTGCTATTATTTTTTCTAATTTGGGGTAATTGAACTGTTAATTCAGTGAGAGATGTTCCATCTGAAAAAAAACTCTGTCCCGAGTTTTTAATGACTTTTACAGTGAAAATAACATAATTCATATTAATGATATGAATTTTAAATTATTAGATTTTTTTGTTTTTGAATATCTTCAAAGTTAATATCTCTTAATCGTTTTAACAAGCGAATAAAATATTCTAAGAAATAATCATCTAATTGATTAATTTCATCTGATTTAACTTTAAAAGTTTTATATAAGTCAAATGTTGATTTTGAAAAATCATTTTCAACATTTAAAATTTCTACAAAGGCTAAACGATCACTAATATTTTGTCCCCACTCAAAGAAACCTAAGAATTTAGTAATTATTTTTAAAGCAAAAAGTGGGATTTGGTTAACTTTAGCTGATTGACCTGCAAGTTGTTCACATAAATTTATAATTTCTGAAGAAACCCATCCTTTTGGCCCCCCTAAAAAGAAAGTTTTATTTTCCGTATCAGGGAGTTGCAAAGCTTTTAAACAAAATTTTGCGATATCTTGTGTATCCATATATGAAACACAAGTATTTTCATTTGTTACCCAAATAGGTAAATTTTCTAAGATAGGAATAGCATATTGTTCGATTAAACCTTGATAAAAACCTGTCAAACGAAAAATTGTATAAGGAATTTGTGCTTCTTGTAGTTTAATTTCAATTCCTTGTTTCATTTTCATTAAAGGAATATTTGAAAATTGGTCTAAATTTTGTGTGGAACAAAATATAAATCGTTTAACTTTTGCCGCTTTTGCCGCCTCAATTAAAGCTAATTTACCATTCCAATCAACAGTTTTTACGACATCTAAATCAGACGGTCGACTTGTAGAAGCATCAATAACAGCAGTAATCCCCTGTAAACACGGAGGAATTGTTTCAGGCATACTTAAATCACCATAAAT
>Ga0214478_100001_pt1:22500-50000 | contig 115916 bp, 128 predicted proteins | sample M1_20Mar14CPVII9_2_FD_178001 | JGI IMG/M metagenome (GOLD analysis project Ga0214478, IMG submission 178001) | Marine eukaryotic communities from Monterey Bay, California, United States - M1_20Mar14CPVII9sort6BwellD7 | ecosystem: Environmental > Aquatic > Marine > Unclassified... | reverse complement strand
TTTAGTTTATTTCTTCCAAAATTCTGAAAATTTTGGTGGTGGTGACGGCCAATCCCCATTAAGTTTAGGTAAATCAACAGCACGATTTGAGAAACGACCAGATACAGGAATCAATTTCACTGATATTGCTGGTATTGATGAGGCAAAAGCAGAGTTTGAAGAAATTGTTTCATTTTTAAAAGAACCTGAAAAATATACAGTGGTCGGTGCTAAGATTCCAAAAGGAATTTTATTAGTTGGACCTCCGGGAACAGGAAAAACATTATTAGCTAAAGCAATCGCAAATGAGGCAGATGTTCCATTCTTTAGTGTTGCAGGTTCTGAATTTGTTGAAATGTTTATTGGTATTGGTGCGGCAAGGGTACGAGATTTATTCCAAAAAGCTTCTGAAAATGCTCCTTGTATTGTTTTCATTGATGAAATTGATGCAGTAGGTCGAGAACGTGGTGCTGGTGTTGGTGGTGGCAACGATGAGCGTGAACAAACACTAAACCAGTTATTAACTGAAATGGATGGTTTTAAAGAAAATAAAGGTGTTATTGTCGTTGGTGCTACAAACCGTGTAGATATTTTAGATGCAGCTTTATTACGTCCTGGAAGATTTGATAGACAAGTTACAGTTAATTTACCTGATCGTTTAGGTCGTATAAGTATTTTAAAAGTGCATGCAAAAAATAAACCGTTAGGAGATGATGTTTCATTAGTTCAATTAGCAAATAGAACTCCAGGATTTTCAGGTGCCGATTTAGCAAATTTATTAAATGAAGCTGCAATCTTGGCAACAAGATATAAAAAAGCAACGATTTCAAAAAATGAAGTTAATCAAGCTATTGACCGTGTTATTGGTGGTATTGCTGGTACTCCAATGGAAGATAGTAAAAATAAAAAATTAATCGCGTATCATGAAGTTGGCCATGCTATTACAGGTACAGTACTACAATCACATGATGAAGTAGAAAAAATTACCATTACTCCAAGGGGATCAGCAAAAGGTTTAACTTGGTTTACACCAGAAGAGGATCAAAGTTTAATTTCTCGTTCAGCATTATTAGCACGAATTATAGGAACATTAGGTGGCCGTGCCGCAGAACAAATTATTTTTGGTGATCCAGAAGTTACAACTGGTGCAAGTAGTGATTTACAACAAGTTACTAATTTAGCACGTCAAATGGTAACACGCTTTGGTATGTCAAATATTGGTCCAATTGCTTTAGAAGATGAGTCTAATGGCCAAGTTTTTTTAGGTGCTACAATGAATCAAGAATCAGAATACCCTGAGAGTATTGCTGATAGAATTGATGATGAAGTATGTAAAATTATTAATTATTGTGAAGAAAAAGCTCTTCAAATAATTTTAGACAACCGTGTGATTATTGATTTAATTGTTGAACGATTATTAGATGTTGAAACAATGGAAGGTGATGAATTCCGCGAGCTATTAAGTACTTATACAATTCTCCCAAATAAAAAAGCAGCATATATTTCAAAATTAGCCTAGTAGATTAATACCCTTTGGCATTAAACGATAGCAATATTTAAATTCACAGAGATTATAAAATTCTAGATTTTAAATATTGCTATATAAACTTTATAAATATACAATCAGTATAAAATATAGAAAGCTTATAAATTAAAGTTTATACTCAGCTTTATTACTAATATTTATATCAACTTAAAATACATTTAAAAATTTAGGGAAGTTTATGGCAAAAAAAAGTATGGTTGAAAGGGAAAAAAAACGAATTAAATTAACTAAGAAATACGAATCAAAACGCCAAGCGTTATTAGAAGAGTATAATAGTACTAGTGACTTTAATTTAAAATTGGAAATTCATTCAAAAATTCAACGTTTACCCAGAAACAGTTCTAAAATTCGTATTCGAAACCGTTGTTGGAAAACAGGTCGCCCTAGAGGTTTTTATCGCGATTTTGGGGTGTCACGTCATGTTTTACGTGAAATGGCACATCAATGTTTGTTACCAGGGGTTACTAAGTCAAGTTGGTAGACTAAAAAAATTAACAAATTATATTTAAATTAGATATTTAAACTATAATTTAAATATAATTTGTTAGAGTACTATAAAAAATGAAATACTCTAATTCCTTAGAATCAATTTACATTAGAAATTTATATAAAAATAATATTATGATTACTGATTTTCAAGTTTATATCGCATTAATGTCTGCTTTATTAGCAAGTGTTTTAGCTATTCGTTTAGGCGCAACACTTTACCAATAAGTTAAACTTTAATCAAAAATTTATATATTTAATTGCTAGTTATGGTAACACAAGATTTAAAAAAATTCTCTTCACCTGTTTTCCCATTTACAGCTATTGTAGGTCAAGAAGAAATGAAATTGGCTTTACAGTTGAATGTAATTGACCCAAAAATTGGTGGGGTTATGATTATGGGAGACCGTGGTACAGGTAAATCTACGACAATTAGAGCAATTGCGGATTTACTTCCAGAAATTGAAATTGTAAAAGATGATCCTTTTAACTCACATAAATCAGACTTAGATTTAATGGGAAATGAGGTAAAAACTGCGATTCAGAACGGTGAAACACTAGAAACGGAATTTATCAAAATCCCAATGGTAGATTTACCTTTAGGGGCAACGGAAGACCGTGTTTGTGGAACAATTGATATTGAAAAAGCATTAACTGAAGGTGTGAAAGCTTTTGAACCAGGCTTATTAGCAAAAGCTAATCGTGGATTACTTTATGTTGATGAAGTTAATTTATTAGATGATCATTTAGTTGATATTTTGTTAGATTCTGCAGCTTCTGGGTGGAATACTGTTGAACGAGAAGGAATTTCAATTCGTCATCCTGCTCGATTTGTATTAGTTGGATCAGGTAATCCTGAAGAAGGGGAATTACGTCCGCAATTATTAGATCGATTTGGTATGCATGCCGAAATTCGTACTGTTAAAGACCCAGCTTTACGTGTAAAAGTAGTTGAAGAGCGCACATCTTTTGATCAAACACCAATGGTTTGGTTGGAAAATTACGAGACTCAACAACAAGAGTTACGTACCAAAATTGTTGATGCTCAAAAATTATTACCAAGTGTTCAAATTGATTACGATTTCCGTGTTAAAATATCCGAAGTTTGTAGCCAATTAGACGTTGATGGGTTAAGAGGTGATATTGTAACAAATCGTGCTGCAAAAGCACATGCAGCATATGATGGCAGAGATAAGGTAACAATTAAAGATATTGAAAGCATTATTACTTTATGTTTACGTCACCGTTTACGAAAAGATCCATTAGAATCCATTGACTCTGGTGATAAGGTATCAAAAGTATTTAAAGAAATATTTGAAATAGAAGATTAAATAAATTAGAAATTAAATTTAATCGGTTGAAATCACAAAATCTATATCAAACTCTAGGTTTAGAGTTTGGTATAGAGTTGTCTAACTTTGTAATGCAATTTAAGATATTACAAACGTAAATTATTTTTTCTATGAATTTTAGAATTATACTTAAATATTAATTACTTAAGTGAGATAAAATTATTTATAAAAAATATTTTCATAGTGGCGCACAATTTTTTAAAATCATTAATGTTATTTTTTCAATACTAATGTTAAAATTTCTTAAATTATATATACAATTGTAGATTTTGTTAATCCTTATTCGAGAAGGAGTTTGGCTAATAATAAAAATTATTTATTTGTAATAAAACTCAATAATGCCAAAGTAAAAATTGTCATTATTGAGTTTTAGGTTTGCTAGAAAAATAACAATAAATAATTTTAGATGTTAAATTTAAACAAAACAATGTTCTCTTTTTATATAAACCACAAATTTAAAAAGTTTTTTTCTAGGGTAATATATAGAATATTAACTATTAGAAATTAAGTTCAGCAGCTTGAACTTTCTCATATTGTTTCTTTTTAAGAACTAAAAGAATTTGAGTTAATAATAAACATAAACAGAAAGCTAAGTAACCTAAAACTCGTGATGAACTTTGTAACACGATTTCAGATTCTTCTTGGCCAAAACCACCAACATTTGGATCAATATTTAATGGTTGCTCATTTTTTACTATATCACCTTGTTTTACAAGTAATTGTAAACCTGCTGAAAGAGTTTGAGAAGTTGTTACACCGTCAGAGTTCACGATAGTAATTTTTGACTCACCTTTTTCCGTAGCAGTAATTTCAGTAACTTGACCAGCTTGACTTGCACCAAAAGCATTTATATTACTTTTTTCACCAGTTGGGTAAACTTGACCACGGCCACGGTTACCACCCGCATAGAATGGGTATGTTAAATATTTAACATCTGAGTCTTTATCAGGGTCCGGTGCAACAACAGGGAATATAAGTTGTTGATGTGTTTTACCAAGAATTGGGCCTACAACTAAAATATTATCAAGCTCTGTGCTATATGGTGAGATAAATACACCTTTATTTTTTGCTTTAACTTCTGGAGAAATTTGCTTCTTAGAAGCTAATTTAAATCCTTTTGGTAAAACAAGGATTCCACCAACATTTAAATCAGCTGGTTTACCTTCAGCACTAATTTGTTGACGATTTACATCGTATGGTACTTTTATTTCAACTTCAAATACAGAATTAGGAAGTACACCTTGAGGTGCTTCAATTTCAATAGCTTTTTGATTTAAATGACAATTAGCACAAGCTAATTTACCATTCGCTGCACGTGGATTTGCGTAACCTTGTTGTGCAAATACTGGATATGCAAATGAATTGTCTACAGAAAAACCAAATAAACTTATAGCAATAGTGAAAGTAAATAAAAGACTTTTAAAAAACTTGTTAGTTGCCATGAATTAAATACTTTTTAAGTATATATAAATTAATTTTTTATTAAAAACAGGATGCCTACGCCTGAAAAATAAAGTAATAATATTGCTGAAGAAAGCAATAATTGCGTAAGAGGATCAGTAGAAGGCGTTAACACTGCTCCAATAATTGTTGAGATAAGTATTACATACCGCCAGGCACCTAACATTTGTTGGGCTGAGACGAAATTCAATACTCCTAATAAGATTTGGATAATCGGGATTTGAAAAGCTAAACCTGTACTATAGAAAAGAACAAGTATAAATTCAAAATATTGGTCAAATGACCAAAGAGGTTCAATAACTTCGTCACTATAATTTAAAAAAAAATTTAAAGCTGCAGGAATTAAAGCATAATAAGAAAATAATAACCCTAAACCAAATAAACACAAGGAACTAAACAATAAAGGTAAAATAACTTTTGTTTCTTTTTTAGTCAGACCTGGTAGTAAAAACAAAATAATTTGTCCAATTGCGAAGGGACTTCCAAAAAGTAAACCTGTATAAAAAGAAATTTTTACAGTTGAAACAAAATATTCACCTGGTGATAGTTGAAAGAATTTCACATTGTCAACCGGTAGTTCTAATATTTTAACTAAAAGTTTAACTTCAATAAACGCTATACACGTTAAAAATAAAATTATCCAAAATATATGAAATAACCTTTGTCGCAGTTCTTCAATATGTTCTGAAAATGGTAATTCTAAAATTATTGCTTCATTATTTGTAAAGTTAAAATCAGAGTTTGTTACCATAAAGTTAATTTATAGATCTTTTGTTTTTTGTAGTATCTGTTAAGTAAAAATATAGTTTATTATTTTTAACTCAAGATATTTATCATAAAATAAAAGATCAGTAAGAAACTTAAAGTTTCTTACTGATCTTTTATTTTATGATAAATAATTGATACCTTCAAGTCGTGCTGTAGCCTTTTTTAATTCAACTGAAGCATCAAGCCTTGCTTTACTTGTCTCAGCATTTTCAATTGCTGATGTAGCTTTTTCTAACTCTTTAGTAGCTTCACTTAATTCAACAGCAACAAGTTCTTCTACATCATTTACTAGAACCGTAACACGGTTAGAATCAATTTCTGCTAAACCACCACATAAAATAATAGGTGTCCATTTATCAGCCAATTTAATTCTAAGTAAACCTGTATCTAAAGCGGTGATTAAAGTTGCATGTCCATCTAATACACCCACTTGACCAGTTAAACCAGGTAAGATAACTTCATCTGCTGTCGTAGAACAAATAACTCTATCCGGAGTTAGAACTCGAATGTTCATAACCATATATTAATTACTCCTTATTTTAGAGTTTCTGCTTTTGAGATCGCTTCATCAATGTTTCCTACTAAGTAGAATGCTTGTTCTGGTAAATCATCTAATTCACCATTTAAAACCATTGTAAAACCTTTAATCGTGTCTTCTAAACTTACATATTTCCCTGGAGAACCTGTAAAGATTTCAGCTACAAAGAAAGGTTGAGATAAGAAACGTTCAACTTTACGAGCACGTGCAACTGTCATACGATCTTCTTCAGATAATTCATCAATACCTAAAATGGCAATAATATCTTGTAATTCTTTATAACGTTGTAAAGTTTCTTTTACAGTTTCTGCAATTTCATAATGCTCTTCACTAACAATACCAGGTTGTAACATTGTTGATGTAGAATCTAATGGATCTACAGCAGGATAAATACCTTTTGCAGCTAAGTTACGAGATAATACTGTTGTCGCATCTAAATGAGCAAATGTTGTTGCTGGAGCTGGATCAGTTAAATCATCGGCAGGTACATAAACCGCTTGAATTGAAGTAATAGAACCTTGAGTTGTTGAAGTAATACGCTCTTGTAACGCACCCATTTCTGTTGCTAAAGTAGGTTGGTAACCTACAGCTGATGGCATACGACCTAATAAAGCCGATACTTCAGAACCCGCTTGTGTGAAACGGAAAATATTATCGATAAATAATAAAACATCTTGTTTATTTACATCTCGGAAATATTCAGCCATTGTTAAAGCAGTTAAACCTACACGCATACGCGCTCCAGGAGGCTCATTCATTTGACCGTATACTAAAGCTACTTTAGATTCAGGGAAATTAGTAGCATTAATTACGCCTGATTCTTTCATTTCTTCATATAAATCATTACCTTCACGTGTTCTTTCACCTACACCACCAAAAACTGATACACCACCATGGGCTTTGGCAATATTATTAATTAATTCCATAATTAATACCGTTTTACCTACACCAGCACCACCAAATAAACCAATTTTACCACCACGACGGTAAGGTGCTAATAAATCTACAACTTTAATACCCGTTTCGAAAATTGATGGCTTTGTCTCTAATTCTGTAAAAGCAGGAGCATCACGATGAATTGGTAAAGTTTCATCTATAGAAACATCACCTTGCTCATCTACAGGCTCACCAATTACATTAAAAATTCGCCCTAATGTTGGAGTACCAACTGGAACACTAATTGGACTACCTAAATCAACAGCCTCAACACCACGTTTTAAACCGTCTGTTGAACGCATTGATACTGCACGCACTTTGTTATCGCCTAATAATTGTTGAACTTCAACAATATTTCCGATTCCATCTGCAGTTTCAATTTTAATTGCACTGTAAATTGGAGGTAAGTTTCCATTTGGAAATTCAATATCTAATACTGGGCCAATAATTTGACAAACGTAACCTTTATTTGTAGTTTCTACCATTTTGATTTAAAATATTTTAAATATTTAAAAATAAATATACTTTCAGAATCCAACAGATTATTCAAAAAAATAACAAATTTAAAATTTATTAACTACTTACCATTGTACACCAAAATAATGTGAATTCTTGAATAAAATGTGTTTTTATTTTAATTTTCTAGTATTCTTTAAAAAGATTCTAAAGATTTCGCTCTCCCAGTTATTCTTAGCCAATTTCGTGCTCTTGGATAATTATCTGGTGCTAATTTAAGAGCTTGATACCAATATTCCGCAGCTTTATCAAATAAACCTTTTGCCAATTCTACATATTCGTATTCTTCTGAAATTTCCATTTCAGAATCATAATCTTGAGAAGCCATTTCTAATGCTAATAATCCTTGTCTATGATAAATTGCGGCAATATTATTCAAAGCTTGCGGTAAATTCGAGTTTAAAGAAACAGCTTGATGGTAATACTCCAATGCACGAGGATAATTTTCATTTTTACCATAAACTAAACCAATATTATATAAGGTATAACTTCTATCATATTGATCTTCATCTAAATATAATGATTCATAATAATTCTCTAATGCTTCAGCATAGTCACCTTCGGCTTGAGCCGCCATCCCTGCTTTATAATAAGCAAAAGCTTGCTTTTCTTGTTTACTCGCAGGTAAAAGTTTTAAAATAAGGTCTGAGATAACTGTAAATACACGATCAATAAAGTTCCTTACACCCATAAGCTAAAATTCCTCCTTACTCATCTTAATAAACTTTAACTCATGAAATAAATTAAAGTTCATTCGAAGCTACATATGGTAATAAAGATAGAATGCGAGCTCTTTTAATCGCTTTTGCAATTTGACGTTGTTGTTGAACAGTTACTCCGGTTGCCCGACGTGGGAGAATTTTTCCTTGTTCTGTAATAAATAATTTTAATAAATCAATATCTTTATAATCAATTTTTTGATTAATCCCAATAGGCGCTAATTTTTGTTTTTGTGCTAACATACTTTTATTTTATTTCTTTATGAATAGTTTGCTTATTACAATGTGGGCAATATTTTTTAAGTTCCATCCGTTGAGGATTGTTTCGACGATTCTTTTGAGTTAAATATCGTGAAACACCACTCGACCGTTTATTTGTATTTGTTCGACATTCGGTACATTCTAACGTAATTAATATTCGAGTACCTTTATTTTTTGCCATATCAATTCCTATAATATAATAAATTTTGAATAATATTTTTACTTTACTATATTGCCTAAATAATCTTATCTTATCAAGGGTTTAATGTATGATTATAAAAAATGTTGAAAATATAAAATATTCTTTATAAAAACTTCCAATTTTTTCTTAAATATATTATATTTTAGTACATAGAAATAAAACATTTAATACTGACTTATACATCTCTAAATTATATTTATGGCAAATAACAAATCAGCAAAAAAACGTATATTAATAAGTAAACGAAACACTCTTCAAAACCGTTTTTATAAGAGTTCAGTTCGAACATTAACTAAAAGATTTTTAAAAGATTTAGAAACTTATAAAACTTCACAAGATAGTACTGATAAAAAAAAAGCACAAATTCTATTAAATTCAATTTACAGTTTGATTGATAAAGGTTCAAAAAAAAATATTTACCATAAAAATACAGCAGCACGAAAAAAAGCAAAACTAGCTACGCTATTAAAAAATGCATAATTTTTAACAATATTATGTAAATTTGAAAATAACCTAGTTAAATTTAGGTTATTTTTTATTATTAAGTTTTACCAATTAAGAAAATTTACCTTACCAGATTAAGCTGACTATCAGAGAGTAGGTAAAAACTATATTATTAACATCCACAATCTGTAAAAAATTTAAGCATCAAAATTCTTAACTATTTATTAGTAAAAAACTAAGTACCACCAATATAAAATACATAATTGAATCAAATTTTTTCAATAAAATATACAGATATTTATTTTTAAAAATAAAAATTAATTATTCTTTCAATTGAAAAAAGACTAACAAAGTTAAAATCTTAATTTATTTTACAAAGTTATTATTCATAATAAAACCGCGTAATTATTAAATCTAAAATAAATTACTAATAAAACTTCTAAACTACTATATGATGAATTACACAACTGCTCTCCCTGATTTTATTGAAATGCAACGAGTAAGTTTCTGTTGGTTTATTGCAGAAGGATTAAATGAAGAATTAAATACTTTTTCAAGAATTTATGATTTTAGTCAAAATACAGAATATGTTTTATTTGGCCAAGAATACACATTAGTAAAACCTATTTATAATATCGTTCGGGCTAAAAAATATACTGCAAATTATTCTGCACAACTAGTTATTCCACTCGAAGTTCGTAATAAAAAAACAAATATTATAAAATATCATAGTAAATTTCCTATAATTAATTTACCATTGATGACAAGTGCTGCAACTTTTGTTATTAATGGATGCGAGCGGGTTATTGTTAGTCAAATTATTCGAAGCCCAGGTGTTTATTTTGAAAAAAATAAGCACCAAAAAAAGAATAATAAAAAAATAAAAAAAATATCTAGTGAAATTGGAAAACTAAAAAGTTTTACTCCACCAAGCGAAATTTTACCTACCGAAAGCCGATTATATTTTTTAAAATCAACTCTAAAAAAAAAGAATAAAAACAAAGAAAATTGGAATTGGTTAGGGGAAACAATTAATATTTATTCATTTAAACAATTAAAAAATTCGGAAATTAATTTTAGTTCTTCTTTTATAGAATACTTTAAAATTTATAAAAGTTTATTCAACACGCAAAATTTATCCACAAAAATAAAACGGATTAAAATTTTTTTAAAATGGTTAGCGTGTACTGACAGTTTCCCGTTAGCTGACAATAAACATAGAATTTTTTTAACCATTAATTGTTTTAATTTATTAATAAAAACAATTACAAAATATAAAATTTTGAAGAAAAGAAATAGTATTGAACATAATCAAAAATTATTAAAAGAATTTAACCAGATCAAAAAACTATATACTAAAACACTTCAAAAATCCCAGGCTTTATTAAACTTGAATATTAATTTAGAATTACTTAATTTACTACTACGAGATGTTGATAGTTTCACCCAAATTAATAACTTTAATTTTTTAAAATTAAATATTCTACCAAAAATTAATGTAATTATTAATAACAGTAGCATACAATCTAACCTTTATTTTACTGATAGTTTTAAAGAGCTTATTAAATTTAAGTATAACTTTACTAAAAAAGAAAAAGAGAAAAAAAGAGATCAATCACAAACAAAAATTTTCAAAAACAAAACAAAATATTTAAAAACAAAATCTAAAATTATTCAATACAAAGATGACCATTTAATAAAAGATATTTATAAAGAAAAATATGAAGAAAAAGAATTATATACTGCAACATTAATTCCCGAATATGGTTCATGGATACGATTTGGCTTTCAAAAAAATACAAAAATTAACAATTCAAAATACCCTATAAAAAATCAAGAAGATGAAATTATTATTCAACTTGATAAGGTAACACAAAAACCAATTATCCATTTATTAAAAGAAATGGGTGTGACAGATTTAGAAATTTGTCAAAATTTACAAAATTCTGAATTTTTCTATTTTAATAAACCAATATTAACCCATTCAATTTATCAGCCAAATAAACTATTACGTTTTAATCTAAATAAAAATTATTATAAAAATATTTCAGAATTTTCTAGAATTTTTGACCCATCTTATTATCGTTTAGGTAAAATTGGCCGTTCAAAATTAAATAATAGATTAAATATTAAATTATCAAAACGTATCACTACTATAACATATGAAGATGTTTTTGCAATAATTGATAAACTTATAACACTTTCTACTTCTAAGCAAGTTAGTGATGATATTGATCATTTAAAGAATCGAAGAGTTCGTTCAGTGGGCGAATTACTACAAAACCTTTTCCGAATTGGATTCCAAAGATTGTTACGTAAACTAAGAAGTCAAACAAATAAGACTTACTCAAGCCAATTATCAAGTTTTAATATAGTTGGGGCAACTATTAGAGAATTTTTTGGGGCAAGTCAATTATCACAATACATGGACCAAACAAACCCATTATCAGCATTAACACATCGACGACGAATTAGTGGCTTAGGGCCTGGGGGGTTTGATAGAGATCGTATTAGTTTTGCTGTTCGAGATATTCATCCAAGTCATTATGGGCGAATTTGCCCTATAGAAACACCTGAGGGCCAAAATGTAGGTTTAATCGCTTCTTTAACAACATGTGCAAGAGTCAATGAATCCGGATTTTTAGAAACACCTTTTTGGAGAGTTATTAATGGAAAAGTTATTAAAACAGGCAATCCTATTTATTTAACGGCTGATATTGAAGATTTTTATAAAATTGCCCCAGCTGATATTTCTACAAATGAGAATAATTATTTAACAAAAAATCTAATTCCGATACGTTATAAGCAAGATTTTTTAACTGTTACTCCATCAGAAGTAGACTTTATAGCCGTTTCCCCAATTCAAGTTGTTTCTGTGGCTGCATCTTTAATCCCATTTTTCGAACATGATGATGCTAACCGTGCTTTAATGGGTTCGAACATGCAACGACAATCCGTCCCATTATTACTACCACAAAAACCAATTGTTGGAACAGGTTTGGAAAATCAAATTGCATTGGATTCTGGGATGGTGATAAATGCCCAACGCAGTGGAATTGTTGAATCCGTAACAGCAAATAAAATTATTATCCGTGAAAATTCAGGGCGACACTATAAATATGATTTACAAAAATATCAAAGATCAAACCAAGAAACGTGTCTTAATCATAGACCGATAGTATGGGAGGGTGAGAAAATTAAATCTGGCCAAATGTTAACAGATGGACCAGGGATAATAAGTAGTGAACTTTCTTTAGGACAAAATGTTTTAGTCGCGTATATGCCATGGCAAGGTTATAATTTTGAAGATGCAATTTTAATTAATGAACGTTTAGTTTATGAAGACGTTTTTACATCGATTCATATTGAACGGTATGAGATTGAAATCGATCGAACGGCTGAGATGTCTGAACAAACAACTAATAATATACCAAACTTAAGCATTTCCGATGTTCAAAATTTGAATGAAGATGGAATTGTTACCATTGGGACGTTTGTAAAACCAGGAGATATTTTGGTAGGAAAAATTATTCCTAAAGATGACTCAGAACAATTGCCAGAATCAAAATTACTTAGAGCAATTTTTGGGGCAAAAGCAAAAGGAGTTCGTGATACTTCATTTAGAATGCCAGAAGGAGAGTATGGTAGAGTTATTGAAACGTTAACTTTTAACCGACGCACTAAACTAGCCTATAAATTTGAAAAAATTCAAATTTTCATAGCACAAATAAGAAAAATTCAAGTAGGTGATAAAATTGCTGGGCGTCATGGAAATAAAGGTATAATTTCTCGGATTTTACCTCGCCAAGATATGCCTTTTCTTCCAGATGGGACACCTATTGATATTATTTTAAATCCTTTAGGAGTTCCATCTCGAATGAATGTAGGACAATTATATGAATGTTTATTAGGGTTAGCAGGTCATAAACTAAACCGTCGTTTTAAAATATTACCATTTGACGAAATGTATGGGTCAGAAATTTCACGAATTTTAATTAATAAAAAATTAAGACAAGCTTCAATTGAAAATGATGAAGCCTGGTTGTTTAACCCTTATTCTCCAGGAAAAATGGTTCTTCTTGATGGAAGAACAGGTAAAGAATTTGACAACCCAATTACTGTTGGTAATGCATATATGTTAAAATTAATACATTTAGTTGATGATAAAATGCATTCAAGAGCGACGGGTCCTTATTCATTAGTGACCCAACAACCGTTAGGTGGAAAAGCTCAACATGGAGGTCAAAGATTTGGTGAAATGGAAGTTTGGGCACTTGAAGGATTTGGGGCATCTTTTACATTAAAAGAACTCTTAACAATTAAATCTGATGATATGCAAGGAAGAAATGAAACTTTAAATTCTATAATTAAAGGTCAACCGATACCAACTTCTGGTGTACCAGAATCTTTTAAAGTGTTAGTTCAAGAATTACGTTCAATCGGATTAGACTTAAGTACATACCGGATTGATGAATTTAGTTCCAATGAATCGTATGAAATTGAATTAAATTTAATTGAAAAATATAATCCACTGCTAAAAACATTTTCTCATACATCAAATATAAATAATATTTCATTTTAAAAATTTAATATGATACGCTCTGAAAAAGAATTTGATTATATAAAAATAAAATTAGCTTCTCCTATGAGAATCCTACAATGGTCTCATAGAAAATTACCAAATGGACAATTTGTTGGGGAAGTTCAAAAGTCTGAAACTATTAATTACCGAACATTTAAACCTGAAATGGATGGATTATTTTGTGAAAGGATTTTTGGTCCAAGTAAAAGTTTAGAATGCGCTTGTGGTAAATATAAACGAGTTAGGTACGAAGGGTTAATTTGTGAACGCTGTGGAGTAGAATTAACTGAATCAAGGGTTCGGCGTCATAGAATGGGTCATATTAATTTAATTTACCCTGTTACACACGTTTGGTATACCAATAGTCGACCAAATTATATTGCTTTACTACTTGAAGTTGAACAATGTGAAAAAAGATTAGATACTGGATGGACAGAATTTACTGATTCAAGAGATATAAAAGAAAAAGATAATAAAATTATACCAGAACATCCGTCCTCAGAGATTGAATGCCGCAATTATTTAATTAGTCCAAAAGCATTGTTAAATTCCAAAGAATTTCTCAAGAAAAAAGCAAAAGCAAAAAAATCTAATATTGTAAATTTTTATGATGAACGGATTAAGCGTATAAAACTAGCGTCTCTTGCTTATTTTATTGCTGAAGATGAAATTAGTTTTTATGGGCTTCATTGGGATTTACAGCAATATCGCCGTTGTCGCGAATTAGGATTTACAGGTTACCCATTAAAGCCACATTCAAAATCTCATAATCGACGTCGAAATACACCGAAATATCTATTGCGCTCAACACCAAATTATTTAATAGGCGCTGTTTTAATTAAACGTGAATTAGAAAAATTAAATCTTGAACAAGAAATAATTAAAACACGTAATTTTATTACTCTGTGTAGTAAAGTTCTCCATAAAGAACAACCATTTTATAATTTTTCACATTGGGCTAAAAAATGGGAATACCAACGTATTTATAAATTACGAGATCAATCCATTAAACGCATTCGTATTTTAGAGAATTTGTTAACTACTGGTGCAAATCCGGCATGGATGATTATAACAATATTACCTGTTATCCCACCTGCATTAAGACCAATGATTCAATTAGAAGGTGGTCGTTTTGCAACTTCGGATTTAAATGAATTATATCGAAGAATAATTACACGTAATAACAGGCTACTTAGGTTATTAGAAATTGATGCTCCTCAATTGATCATTCGAAATGAAAAAAGAATGTTACAAGAAGCTGTAGATACATTAATTGATAATGGTAAGCGAGGTAAAATTGCTTTAAGCGCAAGTAACCGGCCATTAAAATCCTTATCTGATATTATAAAAGGAAAACATGGACGTTTTCGACAAAATCTACTTGGTAAACGAGTAGATTATTCTGGACGATCGGTTATTGTTGTGGGCCCAAGTTTAAAATTAAATCAATGTGGTTTACCTTATGAAATGGCAATTGAATTATTTCAACCATTCATAATTCGTGAATTAATTAATCAGGGGTTAGCAAGCAATATGAAAGTTGCAAAAAACTTACTCCAACAAAATGAACCAATCATAGACCCTGTACTTGAAAAAGTATTATCAAATCACCCTATTTTTTTAAACCGAGCTCCAACATTACACAGATTAGGAATACAAGCTTTTGAACCTATTATTGTTCAAGGACGTGCTATCAAACTTCACCCTTTAGTTTGTTCAGCTTTTAATGCTGATTTCGATGGTGACCAAATGGCTGTCCATGTTCCGCTTTCATTGGAAGCACAAGCAGAGTGTTATATGTTAATGCTAGCACCTTATAATTTTTTATCTCCTGCAAATGGTGATCCAATTATTATGCCAAGTCAAGACATGGTATTAGGTTGTTATTATTTAACTGTAAATAATATTACTAGTTTATTAGGTTCAAATCATTATTTCGCGGATTTAAACGATGTTATATTAGCGTATAATCAAGATCAAATTGAAATTCATACATCAATTTGGGTTAGGTACAAACATAAAATTTCGAAACCTATAAATCTCATAAAACAAATTAAATTAAAAGATGGAAGTTTTATTGAATATTATGAAAATATTCAAATTCGTAAAGATAAAAATAATAAAACTATTGTTCAATATTTACAAACCACAACTGGACGTGTTCTTTTAAATTATACAATTCAAACAACTTTAAATCTTAAATTTTAACGATTTAAAAAGTTGAATTTTAACAAACAATTAAATAAAAGAATTATGAAAGATTATATTTATCAAAATACACTTGTTAATAAAAAACAATTAAAGGAGTTATTAGCATGGAGTTTTTCAAAATATGATTCGATGCAAGCCTCGTTATTAGCAGATGAACTAAAATATCTTGGGTTTAAATATGCAACACAAGCCGGTATTTCTATTAGCATTGAAGATTTGAAAGTTCCAGCGACAAAAAATGCCATGTTGGAAAAAGCAAATAAAAATATTTTAAATGCTGAAAAGATTTGTTTGAAAGGAAAAATTACAGATGTTGAACGTTTTCAAAAAATTATTGATACTTGGAGTATCGCCAGTGAATCTTTAAAAGATAACGTAGTAGCATATTTTAGAACGTATGATCCTTTAAATTCTGTTTATATAATGGCATTCTCTGGAGCTAGAGGAAATTTATCACAAGTGCGTCAGCTTGTAGGAATGCGGGGACTTATGGCTGATCCTAGTGGTGAAATTATGCGTGTGCCAATTAAAAAGAATTTTCGTGAAGGGTTAACAATAACAGATTATTTAATGTCTGGTTATGGAGCGCGTAAAGGTATCGTTGATACGGCATTAAAAACAGCAAACTCGGGTTATTTAACTCGCCGTTTAATTGATATTGCACAAGATATTATTATTCGTGAAAAAGATTGCTCAACATCCGCTTCTTTTATAATTGATAATAAAAATAAATTTGATAATGAGCAAATTATTGGTCGAATATTAGCAAAGCCGGTTTATGACCCAAAAACTAAAAAACTAATTGCCCTAACTAACACGCATATAACCTTAAAATTATTAAATATATTTGAACAAAAACAAATATCAAAATTTCATATTCGTTCTCCACTAACTTGTAGCTTATACCACTCTATTTGTCAGATGTGCTATGGGTGGGATTTATCAAATCAAAATTTAGTTGATTTAGGTGAAGCGGTTGGGATTCTTGCTGGACAATCAATTGGTGAGCCAGGTACCCAATTAACAATGCGCACATTTCATACAGGAGGTATTTTTACTTCAGAAGCTAGACAACAAATTATTAGCCCAACGAATGGTGTTATTAAATTTTCTAAAATTTTAAAGACTATTATACTGCGTACAAATCGGGGTGATGATGTATTAGTTACTAAAAATTCTGGATCATTAATATTAATTCCTGAACAAAGGGAAGAAAAAATGATCCAAATAGAATTATTACGAAATACAATGTTATTTGTAAAAAGTAACCAGTATGTAAAGAAGTCAGCGATAATAGGTGAACTAATAAGTACAGATAAACAAACTTTAACAGAACGAAAACCAATATTAAGTGATACAGCTGGTGAAATTTTCATTCCTAGACTAAAAAATAAAACAAACCTAATTGCACAAAATCGATTATTGTGGATCTTATCCGGACAAGTTTATCAAGCCCCAAGCAACTCTTTTTTAAATTTTTATACAGACCATAAAATTAATAAAAATAGTTATATTTTTAGAACAAAATTCATAAATCAATATTCTGGGTATATTAGAGGTTTTGATACTAAAAAAAATGTTTTAGAACAGAAACTACAAGTTACAAATGATACCTATTTTTTAAGTAATAGTTATGCTCAAAAAATTTGTAAACCTAGAAATAAAAAAAATTATTTAATTAATTCTGGAAATTCAAAATATTTACTTACTTTAAAAGATTCACATTTTACAAATTGGAAACAGTGTAATAGTTATAAACCTTTTGCTCTTTGTTTTAATAATGATTTTAAGACTTTAACGGGAGGAATTGTATATTATGACCAACGTATTAAACAGAAACATTATACAAGTGATAGATTAGTTTCTTACAATATTCCATATGAAATAGAAAAAGAATATTATGAAAAAATAAGTAAAAGCTATTGTGAAACTTTTTTAAAAAGTTTAGAAACAAAAATTGATAAAAATGGACTTATTTTTTATCAAAAATTTTTTAATTATCAAGAAATGGAGACTGTTTTTTTCAAACTAAAATTAAAAAAACAAATTATTCATAATTCTCTAATTTGGCTTTCTGAAGAAACGTATAAATTAAACTGTGATAAAAACATTTTATTAGTAGAAAATGGTAACTTTATTTCAAAAGACTTTGAAATTATTCCAAATATTGTTTCTAAGACAGCTGGGATCATCAGTGTTTCTCAAAAGAATAATATTATTGAAGAAATTGCAATTAAAGCAGGTTTTGTTTATCAAGGGAAGCAACTTGAAGAATTAGATAAAAATGTCTATTATCCAGGCGAAATTATTTTTGAAAATATTGAAATAACACGACCTTCATTGTGTGAGCATATTACAACAAAGGCGAGTAATCAATTATTAATTCGACCTTTAACTGTTTATGAAATTCCTAAAGAAAAAAACTTGAAAAATTTTTTTACTAATACCAAAAATTCAGAATCAATTTACCAGGTAATTAGCAAAACGAATCATCTATATAAAACAAATCAAAAAATTAAGACATCGAACAGTATCAATTTAATTTCTCAAAGTATAAATTTAAATGCAAGGAATTCATTGCAAAAGAATATTACAATCGATTTAAGTAATTCTTTTAAGACAAAACGGCTAAATCTAAAAATTTTAGAAAAATTGGTATTAAATCAATATATTCCAGCGTATTTAAAATACACAAACTTACAATCTTGTTTACTTTTTGAACCAGCTCAATTTATTGATTCTTATACAACTTTAGGATATCTCGAATCCCTTACAACAAATTCGTTAGATGTTGTAAAATTTAAATCAAAAAACTCAACTAAAAAACAAATTTTTTTAATATCTAATGATGATTGTATAACGGTTAAAAAAGAAGAAGGAAAAAATAAGTCAGTTAACGAATTAATAATTGATAATATTAAAGTAAATCAAACTGGAAAAGTTTTGATTGATAATGGTAAATTATTAACTATTCAAAAAGGACGCCCTTATTTTTTCCCAAATTGTAAAACAGATGATTCTAAAGAAAAAGTTAATTTACAATATAAACTATTAAATTTAAACCAAAATATTTGTAATAGTAGAACTAATACTTTCTTAAATTATTATGATATTACTAAACGTTCTATAGTAGAAAAACAAGATCCAAATAACAAATCATACGGGTTTAAAATTAAATTTTCAAAAATGTTTATAAAAAAGAATGGTAAATTCTACAGCTCACCAATTCCATTACTTTTAAACAATTTCTCATTGACGAAAGAAAAACAAAAAATAAACCAAATAAGCAAACTTAATATTAGAAATACAGAATTAAAAATTAAACAATGTTTACCATTACTTTTAAAAAGTTCTGAATTAATTCCTAATAAAATGAGAAAAAGTGTGTCATTTAATACAAATTTAACAGGTTTAAAATTATTAAAATATCCTTTCAATAAATCACTTGGAATTCACTCAATAACAGAAGATTATTTCGAACAAGAAGTAAATAGTGTTTATTGTAAAAATGGTGAATTTATTGAAAAAGGTGAAGTATTAGGTTTGTTAAATTTTGAAAAGGAAATTACTGGAGACATTGTTCAAGGCTTACCACGAATAGAAGAATTATTAGAAGCACGAAAAAAAAAGCCTACTAATAAACATCTAGCAACAAACCAAAAGAAAAGTTTATTAATTCAAAAAACTAGTATTGATTCTAGTTTTGAATTTCAGAAACTAGGCACAACTATAAAAGAAAATGATAAAATTAATCCTCATAATCTATTGAAAATCTATTTTAATTATTATGGGATAAAAAAACAATTTTTCTCACGTAAAGAACAATTTTCAACTTCATACCGCTTAGTAAACAATTATGAAGCAAGTTATAGAACATTTAAAAAAATTCAATTATTAATTTTAAATGCCGTTCAATCAGTTTATGAATCACAAGGTGTTTCAATTGCAAATAAACATTTAGAAGTTATTATTAAACAAATGACTACGAAAGTTCTAATAACACATGAAGGTCATACACCCTTATTGCCTCGTGAAGTAGTTGATTTATACCATATTCAATACATTAATGAAATTATTGAAGCTCATAATAAACGTCCAGCCTACTACGTTCCCCTACTATTAGGAATTACAAAAGCAGCATTAAATAATCCAAGTTTTATTTCAGCAGCAAGTTTCCAAGAAACTACTCGTGTTTTAACAAAAGCTGCTATTGAAGGACGTGTAGACTGGTTACGTGGTTTAAAAGAAAATATAATCATTGGACATTTAATTCCATCCGGAACAGGTTACCAAAGCTATACAAATTGTTTTAATTTAATTTCAGAAAATAAGACTAACATTAATTTAGAAAGAATTAAAACTAAAATTTAGACTTATTTCTTTTCAATCTGTTAATGTTGATTTATAATAAAATAAACCAAAATTATTTAATTAAGGAGTTATAAAATTTTATGGCTGATGTTAACTTAGCCCAATTATTAGAAGCTGGTGTTCATTTCGGACACAAAGCTTATCGATGGAATCCAAAAATGTTTCCATATATTTATACAGAACGAAATAATATTCATATTTTAGATTTAGTTCAAACAGCTCAATTATTAAAACGAGCAAATTCTTATGTTGCGAAAGCAGCATCAGAAGGAAAAACATTTTTATTTATTGGAACAAAACGTCAAGCAAGCGCTGTAATTGCCCAACAAGCAAATAATTGTGATTCATATTATGTAAACCATAGATGGTTGGGTGGAATGTTAACCAATTGGGTAACATTAAAAAGTCGGATTGAACGTTTAAAAGAATTAGAACAACAAGAAGTTGATGGAATTTTTAACCTCTTACCAAAAAAAGAAGCATCTTTACGTTTAAAAGAGTTAGAAAAACTACGAAAGCATTTAAATGGTGTTAAAAACATGAGTAAGGTGCCCGATGTGGCGATTATTATTGACCAAAAACGTGAAATGACTGCTATTCAAGAATGTCGTAAATTAGGAATTCCTATTATTTCTATTTTGGATACAAACTGTGACCCTGATCTAGTCGATATTCCAATTCCAGGAAACGATGATGCTGTACGATCGATTAAATTAATATTAGGCTCACTAACAGATACCATTAATCAAAATAGATCGATTTAGAGACAAAATTGATTAAAACTTTTGTTAATTAATAGATAAAATAATTTTTTTACAACAATTCAATTTTATGAAAAAGAGTTAATCTTTTTCTTAGCTCTTTTTCATAAAATTAACCCATTATGTTAATGAAACTTTTCCACCTGCCTCTTCAATTTGTTTCTTCGCATCTTCTGCTGCATCTTTACTTAACGCTTCTTGAACCATTTTTGGTGCTGATTCTACAAGTTCTTTTGCTTCTTTTAAACCTAACCCCGTTAACGTTCGAACAACTTTTAAGACTGCGATTTTTTTATCAGCTGGAACTTCATCTAGCATAACATTAAATTCTGTTTTTTCGTCCACTTCTTCAGCAGCACCTGGTGCAGCTGCCATTACAACACCACCACCTACACTTGCTGATGCGTCAACACCAAACGTTTCTTCGATTGCAGTTACTAGTTCTGATGCTTCTAATAAAGTTAATGTTTTTAATTCTTCAACGATTTGATTAATTTTGTCTGACATAATAATTTTTACTTATGATATATTTAATTTTAATTTATTCATTTTGCTTTTGATATACTAATCAAATGCGCTTAAATCTAATTGAATTGAGGGACCCATACTACTACAAATAAATAAACTCTTAAAGTATTTACCTTTTACACCACTCGGGCGATTTTGTTCTATTGATTGGTATAATGAGGTTAAATTATCAATTAATTGATTTTTTGAAAAATCTGCTTTTCCAAAACTTACGTGAACAACACCTGTTTTATCTGCTTTATATTCAAACTTTCCTTTTTTGAATTCAGTCAGTGTTTCTGTTAAACTAGTACTAACAGTTCCAGATTTTGGTGATGGCATTAATCCTTTTGGGCCTAAAACTCGGCCAAGTTTTGCTAATTTAGGCATCATATCTGGCGTTGCTACTAAGAGTTCAAAATTAATGACACCTTGACTAATATCATCAATTAAGTCTTGACTACCAACAATATCAGCTCCGGCCTCATTTGCTTCATTAAAATTTGCCTCATTTGTTAAAACAGCAATACGGGTTGCTTTGCCTACTCCATGAGGTAATGTGACTGTCGTACGTAATTGTTGGTCTGCATATTTTGGATCAATATTCAGGTTAGCATGTAACTCAACAGATTCAATAAATTTAGCGGTAGCAGTTTCTTGAAGCAAATTAATCGCTTCTTCTAAACTTACATGAACAACATCTGTAATTTTTTTAAAGTTTTCATTTTGACGTCTGGATAATTTTCGCATATAATTTCTTTCTTAAAAACTTATAAACTTAGATATTAATCTATAACGGTAATACCCATATTTCGGGCAGTTCCTTCAACGATTCTTACTGCACTACTTATTTTAGTAGTATTCAAATCTGGTAATTTAATATTAGCGATTTCTTCTAATTGTGCTTTTGTCACGGAACCAACATTTACTCGGTTTGGAGTTGACGACCCTTTTTTAACTTTTGCAGCATTAGCTAATAAAACAGAAGCAGGTGGTGTTTTAAGAAGAAAAGTATAACTCCGGTCTTCATAAACTGAAATTTCTACTGGGATAATAAGTCCAGCTTTTTCAGAGGTTCTAGCATTATATTCTTTACAAAAGGCTGCAATGTTAACACCATGTTGACCTAAAGCTGGACCTACAGGAGGGGCAGGAGTAGCCTTTCCAGCAGGTAATGCTAATTTAATCAATGCAGTTATTTTTTTTGGCATATAATTTTATTTTTATTTCTTGATAGAATAGAGATATATAATTTTAACTTCAATTAATTAAAAAAAAATTTAACATTTTTGTTAAAAGTTTCTACCCTTAATTTATATTTAAATTTTTATAAAATCAATTAGTTACGGAAATTTTGAACAATTAAAATTCTATTTTAAAATATATACCTCTTATTGTTTAAGAGAAACGCGTCCTGAAGGACTTGAACCCTCGACATCTAATTTTGGAAACTAGCGTTCTACCAACTGAACTAAGGACGCACATACTAATATATTAATAAATATATCTTTAAAAGACAAGGTTTCTTATTTTTAAGACAAAATCTAAATTTTTATGAATATGAAAAAGTTTAATAATAAAGTACAGTTTTCAATCTCTGATGCTCCGTTACCGCATAATTTTATAGCAGAAAAAATTATATTAAGTTGTTTATTAATCAATTATGAAGCAATTGAAATTACAATAAAAACTGTCCGGGTCGAAACTTTTTACTTTATAAATCATCAAGAAATTTATAAAACTATTATAGAAATGTATAGAAAAAAACTTCCTATAAATGTTTTTTCAGTAAATGATTTTTTAAAAGAAAATGGGTGTTTAAGTAAGATTGGTGGTACAAAAGTTTTATTAGAGCTTCTTAATCAAATTCCTAATTTAGTTTATTTAGAAGAATATATTCAATTAATCCAAGATAAATTTTTACGACGTTCATTAATTAATTTAGGTTATGAAGCTATTAATTCAGCTTATATTACAAATATCCCATTAGAAAAAATTTTGAATGATTTTGAAAAAAAATCATTTCAATTAACTAATGAATTAATAGAAGAAAAAAAATTAACTACTGCGGAATTATTCTCAAATATTTTCTTAGAATTAAAAGAAAAAGCGTTAAAACCTGAATTGCCAGGGTTAGCATCTGGATTTTATGATTTAGACTCCTTAACTCAAGGTTTTCAAAAATCTGATTTAATTATTCTTGCAGGTCGACCTTCTATGGGAAAAACAGCTTTTGTTTTAAATATTGCAGAGAATATACTTAAGAAATATAAAACACCAATATTATTTTTTAGTCTTGAAATGTCAAAAGAACAGTTAATATATCGTTTGCTATCAAATGAAACTGGAATAAGCCAAACCCGTTTAAAAATTGGCAATTTATATAAAGAAGATTGGCATGAATTAAGAAATAGTATTCAAAATTATTCCCGTTTACCATTTTTTATTGATGATCAGGCAAATTTAACAACTCAAGATATTCGTTTAAAATTAAAGCAAATATTGTTTGAACAAAATAAAGTGGGACTAGTTATTATAGACTATTTACAATTACTCGTAAATTCAAAATTAAAATCGGAAAACCGTGTTCAAGAACTCTCGCAAATTACTAGGGCGTTAAAAAATCTGGCTAAAGAATTCCAAATCCCAATTATTACGCTATCTCAGTTAAGTCGAAATGTTGAAAATAGAATTAATAAAAGACCCGTTTTGTCTGATTTACGTGAAAGCGGGTCAATTGAACAAGACGCAGATTTAGTTTTAATGTTATACCGAGAAAATTACTATAATTCGATGGTTGAAAAAAATGAAAAGATTACCTCTGCTGAATTAATAATTGCAAAACATCGTAATGGGCCATTGGGAGTTATAGAATTATCATTTCAAAATGACCCGACTAAGTTTGTTAACACTTTCTCCAATATATAAAAAATGCCCAGATCCAGATTCGAACTGGAGACACGAGGATCTTCAATCCACTGCTCTACCAACTGAGCTATCCGGGCTTAGTAATTATTATAATACATTCTAATTAAAATAGCAAGATTAATTAATTTTGTAATTTTTTTAAAAAATATAATTATGTTAGGATTGTCAAATCGTATCATAAGATTTAGCAGGTATTTTGATATGACAACTATATCTATTTCTTTCTGCTGTCCAATGTCTAAGCCGTCATGCAATTTTTTAGTTGTATGGGTTAAGTCCGACCCTTAAAAAGAACTAGTTCTGAATGGTAATTCCGTATAACTATGTATCATTATTCGTTATTTACATTTTATTTAGGAAAAAAAATGACTAAAACTAAAAATTTATGGGACTTATCAAAAGGTAAAGATAGTAATAAAATTAATGTTGGCCCGCTCCTCGTAAAAGTAGGGAAAAGTCTTGGGATCGTTATACCAGCCATGCTATTGAATAGTACGATAGCATTTGCCGCTGAACCAACGGTACTAAACACCAGCTGGGCCAACAACAGATGTAATAAAAGTGGGAAAAAAAGCCAAAAAGATCCATAAACAAGTTGAGATTTTTAAAAAAGGTTCCGCTGTAGGGCTGACAGCAGGTACGTGTGGTAAAGTTTTTGAACGTCGGGCATTAAATGTTAAAACCGGAAATAGTGCTGTCGATGCAACTGTGATTGGTTTTGCTATAGTTTGTGGGTATTTGCTCGCATTTACACAAGTTGCATTTGCAAGTAGTAATGGAGAATAAAAAAAAAGTTAATCTTCAACTTAAAAAATTAAGTTGACTCATCAATTAGTTGTTGAACCTATAATACATTCCAATTAAACTTGCTATTTTAATTGGAATGTATTATTATATACAGTGGTAGATATAGTATATATATAATTTACTTAATAAAATCTAATTATGTCAGGATTGTAAAATAGCAGCATAAGATTTAGCAAGTATTTTGGTATTTTAACTATATCTATCACCCATTTTAGTATTCTAAACCTTGAAAAGATAATAAAAATGACAAATATTTATAATATATTTGTTTTACGTGATATAAAAAATATAGATTTAACTAACCATCTGACAACTGGTAATTGATTTATGATAATTGTACTTGCCTTACTATTTAATGGCGTTGCTTTAGTCAATGAAGTTCTTGATGTTAAAGTGACAGATGATACTACTGTTGCCGCTTAGAATAGTACTAAAAAACCGCTGACGTAACGTTAACCAGTGAGACCTCTACTCTAAAAAGGTAAATGAAAATGCTCTAAAGAATCACAAGTCCAAAAATACCAAACTTGATGCTACGACTTTCATACTCGCCGTAGCATGTGGCTATTTAACTGCTTTTGTACAACTAGGCATGGCGCGTAGGATTGAAAACCCAAGTAAGTAGTTTTGGGACGTTTATACATATTTCTGCATATTTCTTTCATCGTAAACAACCTGAAAGCCTTTTTGATAATTTTTGTTGACTTTCTCGTCTTAGCAACTTTCTTGGCAACAGCTACGACTTCCATAGTCTACTTAGGCAACTCATGAGCAAAAGCTGTGCTAACTAATAATAACACCAATAATACTATAACCGAACTTTTTGTAACTCTTTATATGACTGAACATAGTTGTCCATTCTTGTTATCTGTGCCGCTTAACAAATCATACAAATATCCAACTCTTCACATAACAGAATTAAGATATCTTACTAAAATAATGTTGATCAGAACATATAAATAAAAATAAAGACTTATTAGGGCCTCATCCAGGAATCGAACCGGGATGATTGAATTATCAACTCATAAACAATTATAGAGATATTATCTAGAATCTAAATTAAAAATCAACGCGAAACGTTAAATTCATTTTTAAACAATACTTTAATTAAATAATTATAATTAAGAAATAAAAAATTGTAATAATCGCATAATTTGATAAATGCTTCTTTGATTTATTGTGTAAATAGGTATATTACGTTTTCTTGCTAAATTTTTTAATCGAAAATTTTGCCTCAAATGTTTTTTCAAGCCTATTATAATATTTGCTTGCTTAATTTGAGTTGTAATAAGAATTTTATCTCCAAATTTTGTTAAAATTTCTCTAACTAAATTTTTTGATAACGAGTACGGATAAATAATCAGAGTTGTAGTTTTTGAATTTAAAGATCCAAGGTTTTCTAATTTATCTATTGAAAACCAATTTTTATGGATAGAAACCATTTCCTGGTTTAAAAATAATGAATTTTTTACTAGAAAATCTTTTTGTAGTTTTTTATAATTGATACTTAGTTTTTCGTTTCTTCTTATATTACGAGTTTGTGAAATATGAGAATCTCCACGTAAGATTAAATCAACTGAATTTTCAACATTCTCATGAATTGTCCAAGAGTAAATATGGTTAACTTCAATAGCAAGTTGAAATGCTGGGTATGATTTTCGTTCTAAAATGCTTTTTTGTGTACCTCGTCTTTTAGCTTCTTCATCACTTATTGTGACATATTGAATTCCACCTATTAAATCACAAAGAGATGGGTTTTTAATTAAGTTTTCTAAACAATTTCCATGAGTTGTCCCTACTAATTGAACACCTTTTTCTGCGATCGTTCGTGCTGCTAAAGCTTCAAGTTCAGTCCCAATTTCATCAATAACAATTACCTGAGGCATATGATTTTCAATTGCTTCTAACATAATTTTATGTTGAAGATCAGTTTTTGGAACTTGCATTCGACGAGCTCTACCTATACCAGTGTGCGGAACATCACTATCCCCGGCAATTTCATTAGATGTATCAATAATGATAACGCGTTTTTCCATTTCATCAGAAAGTACACGTGTAATTTCACGAATAATTGTTGTTTTTCCAACACCCGGTTTTCCTAAGATTAAAATAGATTTTCCAGACT
>Ga0214478_100001_pt1:10000-12500 | contig 115916 bp, 128 predicted proteins | sample M1_20Mar14CPVII9_2_FD_178001 | JGI IMG/M metagenome (GOLD analysis project Ga0214478, IMG submission 178001) | Marine eukaryotic communities from Monterey Bay, California, United States - M1_20Mar14CPVII9sort6BwellD7 | ecosystem: Environmental > Aquatic > Marine > Unclassified... | reverse complement strand
GGGCCCATTATGGCATGTATTTCACCACGATTGATTGTTAAATTTAAACTTTGTAAAATCTCATTATTATTAATAGACGCTTTTAAATCTTTAATTTCTAAAATTGGGGAATTTAAATTCATTATCCTACACTTCCTTCTAATTTTAAACTTAATAAACGATCTGCTTCAGAAGCAAATTCTAAAGGTAATTCTGTAAAAACTTCACGACAAAAGCCACTAATCATAAGTTCAATTCCTTTTTCTATTGAAATCCCACGTTGTAAAAAATAGAAGATTTGTTCTTCACCAATTTTAGAAGTCGAAGCTTCATGCTCGATTTTTGTTGTAGAATTTTGAACAGAGATAAAAGGAAATGTATTAGAATTAGAAAGATTACCAATCAGTAAAGAATCACATTGGGAATAATTACGTGCGCCAACGGCCTTTTTATTTATACTAACAAATCCTCTATAAGTATTTTTTGAGTTTCCTGCAGAAATACCTTTGGATACGATACGGCTTCGTGTATTTTTGCCGATATGAACCATTTTTGTTCCAGTATCAGCTTGTTGGTAATTATTTGTTAAAGCAACTGAATAAAACTCACCTTGTGCGTTGTCGCCTACTAATACGCAACTTGGGTATTTCCAAGTTATGGAAGAACCAGTCTCTACTTGAGTCCAAGAAATTTTAGAAGATTCACCTACACATAAGCCTCGTTTCGTTACAAAATTATAAACACCACCTTGACCTTTTTGATTACCGGAATACCAATTTTGAACTGTTGAATATTTTATTCTAGCATTATCTAATGTAATTAATTCTACAATTGCAGCATGTAATTGATTATTATCATATTGAGGCGCTGTACAACCTTCTAAATAGCTCACTTCACTATTTTCTTCTGCAACAATTAATGTTCGTTCAAATTGCCCAGAATTTTCATCATTAATCCTAAAATATGTGGATAGATCTAATGGGCAGATAACGTCTTTTGGAATATAGCAAAATGATCCATCTGTAAACACGGCAGAATTTAATGCTGAAAAATAGTTATCTCCAATAGGAACAACTGTTCCTAAATACTTTTCAATAAGTCCAGTGTAATCATGGACAGCTTCAGAAATTGAAGAAAAAATAACCCCATATTCTGCCAGTTCTTCTTTGAATGTTGTTGCAATCGAAACACTATCAAAAACAGCATCTACTGCTACATTAGTTAATCGTTTCTGTTCAGTTAATGATATTCCTAGTTTATTAAATGTATCTAATAACTCTGGGTCAACTTCATCAAGGCTGTTTAATTTTTTCTTGATTTTTGGTGCTGAATAATAAACAATATCTTGATAATCAATTTCTGAAAATTTTAACTGTGCCCATTCTGGACATTTCATTTGCTTCCATTTTTTATAAGCTTTTAAACGAAAGTCTAATAAAAATTTTGGTTCATCCTTTTTTTTTGATAATAGACGTATAACTTTTTCATTTAGACCTTTTTCAATAATGTCTTTTTCAATCGTTGTTGAAAAACCATATTTATAAGGTTGATTTACTAATTTAGTTATATTATTATTTAAAGTTTTGTTTGATTGATTCATAATTAAATTTAATCAATTAATTTTTTATCAGAAATTATTTGTATAGTTCTATTATAAATAAATTAAGATAGAATTTAAACAAATAAAACTACCTCATAGTTATAATTATAGTATTCTAAAAAGTTATTAAAATTTTAAATAAACTAATTACAAATTAAAAATAAAGTTATGTTATAATTATCACTAAGGTTATTCCTAAAAATTTAGAGAATTCAACTGATAAGAACTAATTTGAATTAATTAGTTAAATCTATTATATATGCCTTTTTACTTTAAGGAGAAATAAATGTCTCAATCTGTAACAGAACGGACTCGAATTAAGAGTGACCGTTACGAATCTGGTGTAATTCCATATGCTAAAATGGGTTACTGGGATGCTGCATACCAAGTAAAAGATACTGATGTATTAGCATTATTCCGTATCACACCGCAACCAGGTGTAGATCCAGTGGAAGCTGCTGCTGCTGTAGCAGGTGAATCTTCAACTGCTACTTGGACTGTTGTGTGGACAGATTTATTAACAGCTTGTGAACGCTACCGTGCTAAAGCTTACCGTGTAGATCCAGTACCTAATTCACCAGATGTTTACTTTGCATTCATCGCATATGAATGTGATTTATTTGAAGAAGCTTCTTTATCTAACTTAACAGCATCTATTATTGGTAACGTTTTTGGATTTAAAGCAATCTCTGCTTTACGTTTAGAAGATATGCGTATTCCTCACACATACTTAAAAACATTCCAAGGTCCTGCAACAGGTATTATTGTAGAACGTGAACGTTTAAACAAATATGGTACTCCTTTATTAGGTGCAACTGTAAAACCTAAATTAGGTCTTTCTGGTAAGAACTATGGTCGTGTAGTTTATGAAGGTTTAAAAGGTGGTTTAGACTTCTTAAAAGATGATGAAAACATTAACTC
>Ga0214478_100001_pt1:0-5000 | contig 115916 bp, 128 predicted proteins | sample M1_20Mar14CPVII9_2_FD_178001 | JGI IMG/M metagenome (GOLD analysis project Ga0214478, IMG submission 178001) | Marine eukaryotic communities from Monterey Bay, California, United States - M1_20Mar14CPVII9sort6BwellD7 | ecosystem: Environmental > Aquatic > Marine > Unclassified | place... | reverse complement strand
TTTATCCTTTATTTATATTTAATTATGAGTGCCTAGAATCATTTAGAGAACAAGTCATATTAACTAAACCTTAAGTCAAGTCGAGAGTTAGAATTATAGTTCGTAATAATTCTATTAAACATATTTTTTATGAAAATATGTTCAAAATAGTATCATAATATATTAAGCAAACTTACCAGATGTCGATGCAATTACAAATGCTGCATATGTTAATATATAACCTACAGAGAAATGAACTAACCCAACTAAACGAGCTTGCACAATTGATAATGCTACTGGCTTATCTCTCCAACGAATTAAATTTGCTAATGGAGTACGTTCGTGTGCCCAAACTAATGTTTCGATTAATTCTTGCCAGTAACCACGCCAAGAAATTAAGAACATAAAGCCTGTTGCCCAAATTAAATGTCCAAATAAGAACATCCAAGACCATACAGCTAAATTATTCATACCAAATGGATTATAACCATTAATTAATGGTGATGAATTTAACCATAAATAGTCACGTAACCAACCCATAATATAATTTGAAGATTCATCAAATTGACCTGGATTACCACCCCAAATTGTCATATGTTTCCAATGCCAATAGAATGTTACCCAACCAATTGTATTTAACATCCAGAACATTGCTAAATAGAACGCATCCCAAGCCGAAATATCACAAGTACCACCACGACCTGGACCATCACATGGGAAACTGTAACCAAAATCTTTTTTATCTGGCATTAGTTTCGATCCACGAGCGTCTAAAGCTCCTTTTACAAGAATTAATGCTGTTACATGTAAACCTAAAGCAATTGCATGGTGAACTAAAAAATCACCAGGACCAATTTTTAAGAATAAATCATTTTTAGAACTATTTATTGCTTCTAACCAACCTGGTAACCAAACTTGATTACCTGCAGCTGTTGCTGGGCTAGTTGGTGATGCTAATAATACATTAAATTGATAAACGGCTTTTCCAGATGCAGCTTGAATATACTCTGCAAATAAAGGTTCAAATAAAATTTGTTTCTCTGGTTGCCCAAAAGCAACAACTGTATCATTATGGATATATAAACCTAATGTATGGAAACCTAAAAATAATGAAGCCCAACTTAAATGTGAAATAATAGCCTCTTTATGTTCTAACATACGTGCTAAAACATTATTTTTATTTAGTTCAGGGTCATAATCACGGACAAAGAAAATTGCACCATGTGCAAATGCACCTACCATTAAGAAACCTGCAATATATTGGTGATGAGTATATAATGCTGCTTCAGTTGTAAAATCTTTTGATAAATATGCATATGGCGTTAATGCATACATGTGTTGTGCCGTTAATGATGTAGCAACTCCTAATGAAGCTAGCGCTAATCCTAATTGCATGTGTAAAGAATTTGTAATGGTTTCAAATAAACCAACGTGACCTGCCCCTAATCGTCCCCCCGGTGGACGGTGGGCATCTAAAATTTCTTTCATATTGTGACCGATACCGAAATTTGTTCGGTACATATGACCAGCAACAATAAACACTACCGCAATTGCTAAATGGTGGTGAGCCATATCACTTAACCATAAAGATTGTGTTTGTGGGTGGAAACCACCTAAGAATGTTAAAATTGCTGTACCAGCCCCATCACTTGTATTAAATACATGTTCTGCACTATCTGGATTTTCAGCATATACTGTCCAGTTTCCAGTGAAAAATGGAGTTAAACCTGCAGGATGCGGTGGAGTTGTTAAAAAATTATCCCAACCAACATGAACACCTCGAGATGCAGGAATTGCAACGTGAACAAGATGGCCAGTCCATGCTAATGAACTAAATCCTAATAATCCTGATAAATGATGATTTAAACGTGATTCATTATTTTTAAACCATGATAAACTAGGACGGAATTTTGGTTGTAAATGTAACCAACCTGCAATTAATAGAACACTTGCAAGTAATAATACACCAATTGAACCTCTATATAATTCTTGGTTTGTTCTAAAACCTATTGTATACCACCATTGGTATAAACCTGAAAATGAAATGTTTACAGGATATGTATTTTTTTTACTAAACGCTTTTAATGCTGCTTCACCAAAATGAGGATCCCAAATTGAGTGTGCAATTGGACGAGTTTTTAATGGATTCGAAACCCATTTTTCAAAATTACCTTGCCATGCTACATGGAATAAATTTCCTGCAGTCCAAAGGAAAATAATTGCAAGATGTCCAAAATGTGATGCAAAGATTTTTTGATATAGATTTTCTTCAGTCATACCATCATGAGCTTCTAAATCATGAGCGGTAGCAATACCATACCAAATTCTTCTAGTTGCTGGATCTTGCGCAAGGGCTTGGCTAAACTTTGGAAATTTAGTTGCCATAATCGTTAGATACCTTTTTATATAATTTATAGTTGTAAATAAAATTGAACTTAAAAAGTTTCGTTTACGAAGTTCTTTAGAGAAACTTACGTAATTCTATGTTTAGAATTTTAAAAAATTATTAAGTAATTGAAATAGAACGAGCTAGGAAAAATGCCCAAGTTGTTCCAATACCACCTAATAAGTAGTGTGCTAATCCAACAGCACGGCCTTGAGTAATACTTAACGCTCTCGGTTGAATTGTTGGAGCAAAGTTTAATTTATTATGTGCCCAAACAATTGATTCAATTAATTCTTGCCAGTATCCACGACCACTAAATAGGAACATTAAACTAAATGCCCAAATGAAATGAGCTCCTAAGAAAATTAAACCATAAGCTGAAGAGGCTGAACCATAAGATTGAATTACTTGAGAAGCTTGTGACCATAAGAAATCACGTAACCAACCATTAATTGTAATTGAACTTTGTGCAAAGTTTCCACCTGTAATATGAGAAATCGCCCCATCCGGTGTAATTGTTCCCCAAACATCAGACTGCATTTTCCAACTGAAATGGAAGATTACAACTGAAATTGAATTATACATCCAGAATAAACCTAAGAATACATGATCCCAGCTTGAACTTTGACATGTACCACCACGTCCAGGCCCATCACATGGGAAGCGGAAACCTAAATTAGCTTTATCTGGAATTAATTTTGAACTACGTGCATATAATACACCTTTTAATAAAATTAATACTGTTACATGAATTGTAAATGCATGAATATGGTGTACCATAAAATCAGCTGTGCCTAACTTAATTGGCATCATTGCAATTTTTCCACCAACTTCAATAACGTCACCACCGAAAGCGTAACTTGTTGTTGCTAATGCATTTGGTGCTGTTGTTCCAGGTGCTAATAAATGGATATTTTGAATCCATTGTGCAAAAATTGGTTGTAATTGAATTGCTTTATCAGAGAACATATCTTGAGGTCGACCTAATGCACGCATTGTATCGTTATGAATATAGAATCCAAATGCATGACAACCTAAGAAAATACAAACCCAATTTAAATGTGAAATAATAGCATCTCTGTGTCGTAAAACACGATCTAATAAATTATTATAATTATTTGCGGGTGTGTAATCACGAACCATAAAAATGGCACCGTGAGCTGCACCACCAACTACACAAAAACCACCAATCCACATATGGTGCGTAAATAAAGATAATTGTGTAGCATAATCTGTTGCAATATACGGATATGGCGGCATCGCATACATATGGTGTGCCACAATAATACTTAATGATCCCATCATTGCTAAATTAATAGCTAATTGAGCATGCCATGATGTTGTTAAAATTTCATATAATCCTTTGTGGCCTTCACCAGTAAATGGACCTTTATGAGCTTCTAAGATTTCTTTCATGTTGTGGCCAATACCCCAATTTGTACGGTACATATGACCAGCAATAATAAATAAAACTGATAGTGCTAAATGGTGGTGTGCGATATCGCTTAACCATAAGCCACCTGTTACTGGATTTAAACCACCTTTAAATGTTAAAAAATCAGAATATTCACCCCAATTTCCACCAAAAAATGGTGCTAAACCTTTACTAAAACTTGGGTATAACTGTGCCATTAAATCACGGTTAATTAAAAATTCATGTGGTAAAGGAATTTCTTGTGGCGAAACACCTGCATCTAACAATTTGTTAATTGGCAATGCAATGTGAATTTGATGACCAGACCATGATAAACAGCCCAAACCTAATAAACCAGCTAAGTGATGGTTCATCATTGATTCTGCATTTTGGAACCATTCTAATTTTGGTGCCGCTTTGTGGTAATGGAACCAACCAGCGAACAACATAATTGCAGACATAGCTAAACCACCAATTGCTGTCCAATATAATTCTACTTCACTAGTAATTCCTTCTGCTCTCCACATTTGGAACCAGCCTGATGTAGTTTGAACACCTTGGAAGTTACCACCAACATCAGCATTTAGAATTTCTTGACCAACGATTGGCCAAACTACCTGTGAACTTTGTTTAATACTGATTGGATCTGTTAACCAAGCAGAATAATTAGAAAAATATGCACCATGGAAGTGCATACCACTAATCCATAAAAAGATAATTGCTAATTGACCAAAGTGTGCACTGAAAATTTTACGAGAAACTTCTTCCAATGAGCTTGTTTGACTATCAAAATCATGAGCGTCAGCATGTAAGTTCCAAATCCATGTAGTTGTTTTTGGGCCTTTCGCTAAAGTTCTTGAAAAATGTCCTGGTTGTGCCCATTTTGCGAAGCTAGTTTCGACAGCGTCTTTTTCTACAAAAACTTGTACGTTTTTTGAACGACGCTCTGTTGAGCTTATTGCCATTAATTTTCTCCTTTTGGGAGACGGAAATCTATGAAACTCTCATAGAAAATAAAAAATAGTTAATATGTTTATCTATTTGTTAAATATGAGTTTTCATAATATATTATACATGATTTTTTAATTTATAGAAATAAAAAATTCTAAAATAATCGAACAAATTTTTATATGGTACTTGAGATAATTTCGTATAGAACTAAATCGACGTAGAAGGAAGAAAGTTTGAAGTTTTAGATCGGGATAGTAGGATTTGAACCTA